>Ga0169931_10001726_pt1 | contig 36016 bp, 34 predicted proteins | sample Kivu_15m_20L_FD_129675 | JGI IMG/M metagenome (GOLD analysis project Ga0169931, IMG submission 129675) | Freshwater microbial communities from Lake Kivu, Western Province, Rwanda to study Microbial Dark Matter (Phase II) - Kivu_15m_20L... | ecosystem: Environmental > Aquatic > Freshwater > Lake...
AGGACCAGCTTGCCCTTGGCGCTGCTCTCACCGGTCTTTTCCATGAACTGCTCGAGGTGCGCGACGGCCGTCTTCATGGTCTCGGCGCTCTGCAGCACGAACGGCAGCTGCATGCGCCCGCTGCCGAACAGCTCACCGACTTCCTTCATGCCGTCGAGGAGGATCTCGTTGATGATGTCGAGCGGGGCGATGCCCCGTGCGCGTGCGTCTTCGAGGTCGTCGACGAGGCCGTCGCGGTCGCCGTCGATGATGCGCTGACGCAGGATTCTCTCGATCGGCCAGTCGCTGCGGTCTTCCTTCACCGCCTCCACCGTCGACACGCCGGCGAACAACTCGAGCAGGCGCGTCAGGGGGTCGTAGTCGGCGGCGCGTCGGTCGTAGATGAGGTCCTGGCAGACAGCGATCTGTTCCTCGGGGATGCGGGCGAGCGGAAGGATCTTCGACGCGTGCACGATGGCCGAATCGAGCCCGTGCTCGCGCGCCTCGTTCAGGAACACGCTGTTGAGCACCTGTCGCGTGGCGGGGCTGAGGCCGAATGAGACGTTCGACAGACCGAGCGTGGTGTAGGCGCCGGGGATCTCCTCCTTGATGCGCTTGATCGCCTCGAGGGTGGCGATGCCGTCCTTGCGCAGGTCCTCGTCTCCCGTGCCGATGGGGAACGTGAGCGCATCGAAGATCAGGTCACTCGCGTGCAGGCCGTACTTCCCGGTGGCGATCGTGTGCAGGCGGTGGGCAACCTCCATCTTCCATTCCACGTCCCGTGCCTGTCCGCGCTCGTCGATGAGGAGACAGATCACGGCCGCGCCGTAGTCGCGTGCGAGCGAGAACACGCGGTCGAGCCGGCTGCCCGGTTCCTCGCCGTCCTCGAGGTTCGCCGAGTTCAGGATGCATCGCCCGCCGGTGTGCACGAGACCGGCCTCCATCACCTGTGGTTCGGTCGAGTCGAGCACCAGCGGAACGCTCGCCTGGGTCGCGAACCGTGACGCGATCTCGTCCATGTCGACCGTGCCGTCGCGGCCCACATAGTCGACGCACACGTCGAGAACGTGCGAGCCCTCGCGGATCTGGTCGGTGGCCATCTTGAGGCAGGTGTCCCAGTCCTCCCTCAGCATCGCCTCGCGGAATGCCTTCGAGCCGTTCGCATTCGTTCGTTCGCCGATGATGAGGAAACTGTTGTCCTGCTCGAGCGGCACGGGGGAGTACAGCGACGTCACGCTCGGCTCGGCCACCGGGGTGCGCCGCTTCGGCTCGATGTCGCGCACAGCCTCGACCACGAGCCTGAGGTGCTCGGGGGTGGTGCCGCAGCATCCCCCCACGATCCCGATGCCGAGGTCCACGACATGATGCCGGTGGTACTCGGCGAGTTGTGCGGGGGTGAGGTCGTAGTGGGTGCGGCCGTCGACGACGCTCGGCAGACCCGCGTTCGGCAGCACCGAGATCGGAATGAGCGAGTGCTCGCTGAGGTATCGCAGGTGCTCCTGCATCTCGGCGGGACCGGTCGCACAGTTGATGCCGATGACGTCGGGCTTCATCGCGTGCAGCGCGCTGTAGGCGGCACCGATCTCGGTTCCCACCAGCATGCGCCCGGTGGTCTCCATCGTGACCTGCACCTGGATCGGCACTTCGCGCCCCGCCGCGCGCATCGCGCGGCGGCAGGCCTGCATCGCGGCCTTGATCTGGAGCAGGTCCATGCACGTCTCGATGAGGAAGAGGTCGACGCCGCCGTCGAGCAACCCTCGCGCCTGTTCCACGTAGGCCTCGCGCAATTCGGCGAACCCGATGTGGCCGAGGCTCGGCAGCTTGGTGCCCGGCCCGATCGATCCCGCCACGTAGCGGGTCCGTCCGTCCGAGGCGAAGTCGTCGGCCACACGGCGGGCAATGGACGCCGCCGACACGTTCAGGTCGTAGGCGCGCTCGGGGATCTGGTACTCGGCCAGCACGGTCGAGAACGAGCCGAACGAGGCTGTCTCGATCGCGTCGACCCCGACCGAGAGGAACGCCGCGTGCATCTGCTCGATCACGTCGGGTCGTGTCGCGCACAGCATCTCGTTGCACCCCTCGAGAGAGGCCCCGCCGAAGTCGTCCGGACCGAGGTCGAGACCCTGCACGAACGTGCCGAACGCACCGTCGAACACGACGACCCGTTCGCGCACCGCGTCGAGGAACGGCTGGCGATTCATGGCACTCACACGCTAGTCGGGGTGCGCCTTTTCCGGACGGTGTGCTCGTAGCATCGCTGGCGTGAGTCGCGTCAAGATCTACACCCGCGAGGGCGATGACGGCACGACCGGGCTCTTCTACGGCGGTCGTGTGCCGAAAGACTCAGAGTTGCCGCGCGCCTACGGGGCCGTCGACGAGGCTCAGGCCGTGATCGGTCTCGTCAGGGTGGCCGCGGGCCACGGCAGCGAGGTCGATGCGATCGTGGTGCCGGTGATGCGGGATCTCTACGTGCTCATGGCCGAACTCGCCACGCTGCCCGAGAACCGCCACAAGCTCGACCCGGGTCGCAGTTGCGTGACATCGGAGATGGTCGACCGACTCGAGTCGATCATCGACGACCTCGACACCAAGTTCGACCCGCCCACCGAATTCGTCGTGCCCGGCGAGCATCCCGTCGCGGCGTGGCTCGACTTCGCACGCACGACCGTGCGGCGCGCCGAGCGGCAGGCCTTCTCGGCGGCGCCGCCCCCCAGTTACGTGGTGCCCTACCTGAACCGCCTCTCGGACCTGTTGTGGACCATGGCCCGTTGGCAAGAGGGTCGGTCGCGGCCGGTCAAGAGCATCTGACCACTGATCCGGTCGGCGAGGGTCTCTCCTAGGCTGGACGACATGCGTACCGCGTTCTCCACCGCCAAGTCAGCACCCTCTCAGGTCTCGGCCGAGATCGTCCCCGTCGCCGCCTCGGGACCACTTCCCGCCGGGCTCGGTGTGACCAGGGCCGACCTCGTCGGTGTCGGATTCGAGGCCAAGGCCGGACAGACACATGCGATGTCGTCCACGGGACGGGGCAAGCCGGTGCGCGTTCTCGTCGGGATCGGCGAGGTGCGGGACCTGAATGAGAACGGTCTGCGCACGATCGCAGCCGCCGCGGCGCGCGCGTGCTCGCGACACGAGTCGGTGTCCACCACTCTCGGGGGCGTCCTGCGCGGCAATGCCCGCGGGGGAGCAAAGGCTGTGGTGGAGGGCATGGGACTGGCCCTGCATCGTTGGCACGAGTTGAAGAACGACAAGGGCGGGATTGCCACATTGACCAAGGTCGTGCTGGTGTCCGCCGACAAGACCGCCGACACCAAGGCCGGCATGGATGCCGGTGTCGTCACTGCCGGCGCCGTGTGCCTGGCGCGCGACCTCGCCAACACGCCCCCCTCGCACCTGACCGCGCGCCAGCTCGCCGACAAGGCCGTCGAGATCGCGCGGCAGACGGGACTGCGCGCCACCGTCTTCAACCGCGATCAGTTGATCGCGATGGGCTGTGGCGGCATCGTCGGCGTGAACGCGGGATCCAAGGAGCCGCCGCGCGTGGTCAAGCTCGTCCATGCACCGGCCGGTGCGCGCACGAAGGTCGTGCTCGTGGGCAAGGGTGTGATGTACGACTCCGGTGGAATCTCGCTGAAGCCGAGCGACGCGAGCCACGCATCGATGAAGATGGACATGAGCGGTGCGGCCGCTGTGCTCGCCACGATGTCGGCGCTGCGCGCGCTGAAGGTGAAGACGCACGTCACCGCCTACCTCATGTGCACCGACAACCTCCCGTCGGGGAGCGCGATGAAGCTGGGCGACGTGCTCACGTTCCGCAACGGAAAGACGGCGGAGATCCACAACACCGACGCCGAGGGTCGCCTGATCCTCGCCGACGGTCTGTCGCTCGGTGCCGAGACGAAGCCCGACGCCATGGTCGACATCGCCACTCTCACCGGTGCGTGCATGGCCGCGCTCGGCAAGCGCATGGCCGGTGTTCTCGGCAACAACCAGGGTGTCGTCGACCAATTGTTGGCCTCCAGTTCGCGCACCGATGAGTTGCTGTGGCAGCTGCCCCTGCACCGCGAGTACCGCTCGCTGCTCGACTCCAACGTGGCGGACTTCCGCAACATCGGTGGCCCGTACGCCGGTGCCATCACCGCCTCGCTGTTCCTCGATGAGTTCACCGCCGGCGTGCCGTGGGCGCACCTCGACATCGCCGGTCCGATGGAGTCCGACGGAGACAGCGGCTGGCTGAACCGTGGTGCGACGGCGTTCGGCACGCGTCTGCTGATCGACTTCTGCGCGAACTTCCGCAAGCCCGCCGCCAAGTCCGCCGCCAAGTCCGTCGCCAAGACCGGCGCGCGAACCTCGTCCAGACGGAAGAAGTAGTCCCTCAGTTCTCGAGCGGTCGCAATCGTGCGGCCGCGTCGGCGAGGTGGGACTCCCACTCGTCGAGTGATCCGGGTTCACTCAGCGGAATGATCACGAACTTCGACGCACCGACATCGACGAACCTCGACACGAGTGCGCACAACGCGTCCCATCCGCTCGGGACCAGCACGGAGACATCGTCGAGGTCGGGTCGCCTCGCCCTGAGCCCTGCCAGCAGCGCCGCCGGCGGTTCTGTGACCGTGTAGGGGATCAGCACGCCGAAGTGTTCCGGATCGATCTCGCGGTCGTGATCTGCTGCGACGCGTGTGATCGTCTCCCATCCAGCCGCGGCGTCCTCGGGAGTGACGAACGAGGGGAGCCACCCGTCGGCGAGCCGGCCGACGCGACGCAACTCGCTGGGGGCGATCCCCCCGAGCCACACATCGGGTGGTGACTGCGCTGGCTTGGGGAGCACGCGCAGGCCCGAGTAATCGAAGTGCGTGCCATGGAAATCGACGGAGTCTTGCGTCCAGCAGGCTCGCAGGACCGCGAGCGCCTCGTCGAAGATCGCGGCACGCTCGCCGCGCTCGACGCCGAAGGCCTGTTGTTCGTGGGGGTCGGCGACCCCGAGGCCGAACGCGGGCAGCAATCGACCGCCCGACATGCGGTCGAGGGTGGCGAGTTCCTTGGCGAGCACCACGGGATTGCGTCCCGGGAGAACCATGACGCTCATGCCGAACTTCATCTTCTCGGTGCGCGCCGCCGCCATCGACATCGCCACGAGCGGGTCGGGGGCATCCCCGCCGATCCGCTCGCTCAGCCACAGACTGTCGAAGCGGAGTCGCTCGAGTGCATCGACGACGCGCAGGAAGCCACCGTCGTTCAGCGACGAGCGGACGCCGAGTCCGTACCCGATCCGCACCTTCACGCGCCCATGCTCCCACAAGCCACCCCGACATCTAGCCTCGTGCCGGTGTCCGAACTCGATGGGGCGATCCTCTATCTTGCGAGCGATGCGTCGTCGTTCATGACGGGTCAATCGCTCGTCGTCGACGGAGGATGGACCGCGCGATGAACGAGGTCCCCGGGTCACTCACGGCGCGCGAGGCGCTCGCTGCCCCCGGCGTCAAGCCACTCCTCGCATCGAGCACGATCCTCACCACGGGAGTGATGCTGCAGGCCGCGGCGCTCGGCAAGCACGTCTTCGACATCACAGACTCCGAGCTCTCACTCGGTCTCCTCGGGTTGTCGGAGTTCCTGCCGGCGGCACTGCTCGTGCTCGTGACGGGGACAGTCGCCGACCGTCTCAACCGGAAGCGGGTCTCGCTCACGGCGCAGGCCGGCCAGATGCTGTGCTCGATCCTGCTGATGCTCTACTCGCTGACCGATCCCACCTCGGCCGCACCGATCTTCGCGGTCGGGGTGCTGTTCGGTGCGTGCCGCGCGTTCCTCGCCCCCGCCCTGCGACCGATCGCGGCGATGATCGCCCCCGAGGGGGGCTTGCCGCGGGTGATCGCGATGTACGGCGCCACATGGACCGGGGCCGCGATCCTCGGTCCGGCGATGAGCGGCTTCCTCTATGCGGTCCACCCCGCCGTCGCCTACGGAACGGCGGCGGTGTTCATCGCCGGTGGGATGGTCATGCTCTCGCTCGTCCCGTTGCCCGATTCGCTCCGGCCGCCGGTGCCGACCGAGCGGCCGACCCTGCGCGACGCGATCGAGGGTCTGGTCTTCATCCGGCGCACTCCGGTGCTGCTCGCGGCGATCTCCCTCGACCTCTTCGCGGTCCTGTTCGGCGGTGCGGTGGCGCTGTTGCCCGTGATCGCCGAGGAGCAACTCGGTGTCGGTGATGTTGCCTACGGGTGGTTGCGTGCCGCCGGGGGGATCGGGGCGGCACTGATGGCGGTGGCGCTCGCGGTGCGCCCGGTGCGGCGACGCATCGGCCAGAAGCTGCTCGTCGTCGTCGCGGTGTTCGGTGTCGCCACCGTGGCGCTCGGCACCACGAGGAGCTTCTGGATCGCCTTCGTCGCGGTCCTCGTCGCGAACGCGGCCGACATGGTGAGCGTGTTCATCCGCAGCTCGCTCGTGCCGCTCGTGACACCCGACGAGAAGCGCGGTCGCGTGTCGGCGGTGGAGAACGTGTTCATCGGCGCATCGAACGAACTCGGCGCGTTCGAGTCCGGTGTCGTGTCGAGCCTCGTCGGGACTCCGGCGACGGTGATCGGCGGGGGTGTCGCGACGATCGCGATCGCCGGGACATGGTGGGTCGCGTTCCCGGGCCTGAGACGGATTGACCGATTCGAGGACCTCGAGACGGCATAGTGTCTGCTGCGTGGCAGACCTGTTCGACAAAGTCGACAAGATCCCCGGCATCGACAAGATCGCGCGGCGGGGAATCGTCGCGGAGTTCAAGGAGTTCATCAACCGCGGCAACGTGGTCGATCTCGCCGTGGCATTCGTCATGGGCGCGGCATTCAAGACCGTGGTGGACTCCTTCGCCGGGACCGACAAGCAGCCCGGGATCCTCGGCGGGCTCATCGGCGCACTCTTCGGGGGATCGCAGCCGGACTTCTCGAAGAAGGTCGTGACGTTGAACGGCTCCGACATCCCGCTCGGTGCCTTCGCGACGGCCTCGTTGAACTTCTTCCTGGTCGCGGTCGCGCTGTTCGTCGTGGTCAAGCTCTACAACAAGTTCCGCGACTCATCCGATGATCCGGCGAAGCCGGCGGAGGCCGAGACCGCGGCGATCCTGCGCGAGATCCGCGACGAGATGAGGATCGCCCGGGGCGAGGTTCCGCCCACCGAATAGAACTCTCCGGGCACGGCCGTAGAATTCGGGTTCCCCATGCAAGTTCGACGCCGTCTGATCGTGTGCGCCCTCGTGAGCGCCATGCCGTTGGTGTCGGCGTGCTCGGCGTCGCGTGCGACACCCTCGGAGGAGACACTCGCCGGAATCGGTCGCATCCCCGGCGCGGCCGCCTCGGCGGGTGTTGTCACCGTGTCGGGGATCCGCGCGACGGTTCCCGGGGTCGAGGGTCCCGTTCTCGGGGCGAACTCGGCGGGGAACCGTCTGCTCGTCGTCGGGGATTCGATTCTCGCCGGGACCGCGTCGAGATATGGCGGCGCACTGTGCTCGGCACTCGTTCCCCTCGGGTGGCAGGTGGCCGTCGAGGCCGAGGCCGGGCGCATGGTCGACTTCGGGCGCACCGTCGTGGGCGAGCGCATCACCGAGGGCTGGGACGCGACCGTGGTGTTCCTGGGCACCAACTACGGGGGCAACGAGAAGACCTACGAGACCGATCTCGGGCGCATCGTCGACTCGCTCGCACCCAGACCGACCCTCCTGCTGACAGCGACCCTCTACAAGCCCACCATCTCGCAGGTGAATCGCGTCATCCGCAAGGTCGCCGCGCGCAGTCCGCACGTCTCGGTTCTCGACTGGGGTTCGGCCTCGGCACAGAACGGCGTTCTGAACCGCGACAACGTGCATCCCACCGAGGCGGGTCGCACGCTCCTGGTGGCCTCGATCGCGGCAGCGGTCGGCACCGCACCGGCGGGTGCGGGAAAGTGCCTGCCGTCGCTCTACACCGACGACTCCCTCGTCACGAAGGACGACCCGGGGTCGATCCTGCCCGCAACGACGGTGACTCTCCCTGCCGGAACACCGGAGCAAGGCGACCCCCGCCAGTCCACGACCACGGTGGCCGACGCGGCCGGCTCGGTGACCACTGCGCCCACGGCGACATCGACCGTGACGTCGAGCACGGCACCGGCGGGCTGACGATGCTGCAGGTGCGCGACCTCGTCGTCGAGGTGGGAGGCCGCGAGGTCGTGCGCGGCGCGACGTTCACGGTGATGGCCCGCGACAAGGTCGGCCTCGTCGGGCGCAACGGCGCGGGCAAGACCTCGATGTTCAAGGTGCTCGGTGGCGAGGCCGATGCCGCGGGTGGGTCGGTCAGGCGTTCGGGGATGTTCGGGTATCTCTCGCAGGATCCACGCTCACTCGCCGTCGCCGACGGTCGCACCGCGATCGACCACGTCCTCTCGGGTCGGGGAATCGACGCCGATCTCGAGCAACTGGAGAAGTTGCGCATCGCGATGGAGGAGAACCCCGACGACAAGGTCGTGGCCAGGTACTCGCGTGCCGAGGAGGCCTTCCGGATGAAGGGCGGGTACGCGGCCGACAGCGAGGCGCGCTCGATCGCGGCGGGTCTGGGTCTGCGCGCCGACCGGCTCTCTCTGCCACTCGGGGTCCTCTCGGGTGGGGAGCGTCGGCGCGTGGAACTCACGCGGATTCTCTTCGCCGGCAGCGACATGCTGCTCCTCGACGAGCCGACGAACCACCTCGACATCGACGCCAAGACATGGCTGCTCGAGTTCCTCCGCGGCTACCGGGGCGCGCTGCTCGTGATCAGCCACGACCTCGACCTGCTCGACGAGGCGATCACGCGGGTGCTGCACCTGGATCGACCGGACGAGGAGGACACCGGCAGCCTCGTGGAGTACCGCGGCACCTACAGCCAGTACAAGCGTGCACGTGCCGACGACGAGGTGCGCGCGGAGAAGAAGGCGCAACTGCAGGCCCGCGAGGTGGCCCGTCTGCAGCAAGTGGTCGACCGATTCGGTGCGAAGGCATCGAAGGCCACGATGGCCCACAGCATCGAGAAGCGCATCGCGCGCATCGAGGCCGGGGGCACCGGACCGGTGCGTCGCGACCGCAAGATGCGCGTGAAGTTCCCCGACCCGCCGCAGCCGGGTGAGACCGTCATCCGTGCGCACGGTCTCTCGAAGGCCTACGGAGGGCCACCGGTGTTCGAGGACGTCACGTTCGACCTCGGTCGCGGTGAGCGACTGTTGGTTCTCGGGCTGAACGGCGCGGGAAAGACCTCGCTGCTGCGCGTCCTCGCCGGCCAGACCACCGCCAATCTCGGCCAGTTCGAGTGGGGTCACAAGGTCGAGGCCGGATACTTCGCCCAGGAGCACGATCTCATCTCTCCGAGGGAGACCTTGGTCGACCACATGCGACGCGAGCTCCCGGGTGGGAGCACGCTCGGTGAGACGGAGTTGCGCGGCCTGCTCGGGATGTTCGGGCTCCAGGGGACGAAGGTCTTCCAGGAGGCGGGGTCGCTCTCGGGTGGCGAGAAGACGAAGCTGGCGCTCGCGATGCTGATGGTGGGCCGCAACAACGTCCTGCTTCTCGACGAGCCGACCAACAACCTCGATCCCCAGAGCCGCGATGCGGTCGCCGGTGCACTCGAGGACTGGAAGGGCACGATCATCATGGTCAGCCACGACACCGACTTCGTGAGGCGCCTCGCACCGACGAAGGTGCTGCTCATGCCCGACGGGCAGGTCGACTACTTCAACGACGAATGGCTCGAGTTGGTGAGCCTGGCCTGAGCAGGTGCCGTCGCCGACCGCGCTGGTACGGTCGGATCCCATGAGACACGGCATCTTCGGCGGGGCAGTCAACGACGGAACATTGGACGACGTGGTCGCCGAGGCGCGATCCGCAGAGAGCGACGGGTTCGACAGCTTCTGGGCCCCGAACATCTTCGGCCACGATGCCCTCACGGCACTGGCCATCGTCGGCCGCGAGGTGCCGCGGATCGAACTGGGCACGTCGGTCGTGCCCACATACCCGCGTCATCCGCATGCGATCGCCCAGCAGAGCCACACGGTGGCGGCGGCATCGGGCAACCGGTTCACCCTCGGGATCGGGCTCAGCCACCGGATCGTGATCGAGAGCATGCTGGGGATGTCCTATGACAAGCCCGTGCGCCACCTGAAGGAGTACCTGAGCGTGTTGATGCCGCTCTCACGGGGCGAGACCGCGCACTTCGACGGAGAGACGTACAAGGTGCACGCTGCCGTCGCGGCGAAGGGTTCGCAGGGTTTCGGTGTGGTCGTGGCGGCCCTGGGTGAGCAGATGCTGCGCGTGACGGCCGCGATGGCCGACGGCACCCTCACGTGGTGCACCGGGCCCGCCACGTTGTCGTCGCACACGATCCCCACGATCACCCGGGCCGCCGAGGAACTCGGTCGTCCGGCACCGCGCGTGATCGCGGCACTGCCGGTCTGCGTGACCTCGGACAAGGAGGCCGCGGCCGAGCGTGCGGCCAAGGTGTTCGCTGTCTACGGCACGCTTCCGAGTTACCGGGCGATGCTCGACAAGGAGGGCGCCGCCGGTCCCGCCGACATCGCGATCACCGGGAGCACCGCCGAGGTGCAGGACCGGATCTCGGCGCTCGCAGGGATCGGTGTCACCGACTTCGCCGCCGTCGAGTTCGGTGCAACACCGGACGAGCAGCACGACACCCGCGAGGCCCTGAAGGGCCTCGCGGGCTGAGCGGCGTCGGATGACGGGCACCCCCTCTCCTCTTCGGGTGTCGGTCGATGCCGGCGTTGCGCACGTTGTGATCGACAACCCGCCGGTCAACCTGTTCGACCTCGGGCTGTACGGGGCGATGGTGCGCCTCTCGGACAGTCTCGTCACCGACGACTCCGTACGCGCCGTGGTCCTGTCGAGCGCGGTCGAAGGCTTCTTCATTGCCCATTTCGACGTGACGTTGATCCTCGCCCTGCCCCGCGACATGGGTACACCGGCGGCACTGAATGACTTCGACCGCATGTGCGAGAACTTCCGCACGATGGGAAAACCGACGATCGCGGCAATCGACGGTCGGGTGGGGGGTGGCGGCAGCGAACTCACGCTCGCGTGTGACATGAGGTTCGCCTCCCCGCGTGCGGTCTTCAACCAACCGGAAGTCGCCCTCGGCATACTCCCGGGCGGGGGCGGCACGGTGCGTCTGCCCCGGCTCATCGGCCGCAACAGGGCGATGGAGGTCGTGCTGGGTGGCCAGGACATTGATGCGGACACTGCGGAATCATGGGGTTGGGTGAACCGTGTCGTCGCCGACCCGGTCGCTTACTCGTTGGCTCTTGCGCGGCGCATCGCGTCGTTCCCTCCGAACGCCGTGAGGGAAGCCAAGGAGTCGGTGTTGCGAAGCGACACAGGGGTTGAGGAGGCACTTCGGGAGGAGTCCGGCGGGTTCAACCGGCTGCTCGCCGACCCACGTGCGCATGCCGCGATGACTCGGTTCATGGAGCGTGGGGGACAGACACCCGAGGGGGAGTCGCGACTCGGCGAACTCGCCGGGGAACTTGGCGACTGACAAGAATCGCTGCATGACCTCACTCTTCGACGCCGTCCGTTTCGTCCACGGTCCGGCCATGCCGAACCGGTTCATGCTGGCTCCGCTCACGAACCAGCAGAGCCACGACGACGGGACGCTCTCCGACGACGAGTTCACCTGGCTCACCAAGCGCGCCGTCGGCGGATTCGGTCTGGTGATGACGTGTGCGGCACACGTGCAGAGGGTCGGTCAGGGCTTCGCCGGACAGTTGGGGGTCTTCGACGACGCGCACCTGCCCGGGCTCACCCGACTGGCGGGGGCCCTCAAGGCCGAGGGGAGCGTCGCGGTGGTGCAGTTGCACCACGCCGGTCGCCGGTCCCCCAAGGAACTCATCGGCACCGATCCGGTGTGCCCCTTCGATGATCCCGAGGTCGGCGCGCGCGCACTGACCCCGGGCGAGGTCGAGCAGCTGATCGAGGACTTCATCGCCGCGGCTGTTCGCTGCGACCGCGCCGGGTTCGACGGGGTGGAGTTGCACGGGGCACACGACTACATCATTTGTGAGTTCCTGAACCCCGAGGCCAACCTGCGTGACGACCGCTGGGGTGGGTCGCTCGAGAACCGATCCCGCATGATGTGGGAGATCCTGTCGGGCATCAGGGCGAGGTGCCGCCCCGCCTTCAACGTCTCGGTCAGGCTCTCGCCGGAGCGGTTCGGGATGCGCACCCACGAGATCGTGTCGCTGTACGAGGACCTCGCGGCATCGGGTCTCGTCGACTTCATCGACATGTCGCTGTGGGACGTTTTCAAGACCTGCGCCGATCCCGCTCTCGCCGACCGCCGGCTCGTCGATGTGTTCGCGAACGCAGAGCGGGGCCGCACGAGATTGGGCGTGGCGGGCAAGCTCTACTCGGCCGAGGAGTGCCGCCGTGCCGTCGACGCGGGGGCGGACTTCGTGGTGATCGGTCGCGGCGCGATCCTGCACCACGACTTCCCGCGCCGGTGCGAGCAGGATGCCGACTTCGTGGTGCGATCCCTGCCGACAACGCGAGAGACCCTCCGCGAGGAGGGTCTCTCTGATGCGTTCATCGGTTATATGGGCAACTGGAAGGGCTTCGTGGCGGACTGAGTCCGTCGCAGCCGGTCCAGCCGGCCCGGGTCACCCGCGGGGCGGCGGGAAGACGTTCGGGAGCACCATTTTGCAGGTGGCCTTGGCGCCGAACGACTCGCTGATCGCGGCACACCACGCCTCGGCCCGTGCGCCGAGGATCTCCTGAGCCCCGACCGGCGACTTGGCCGCGATCAACTTGTCGCAACCAGCCTTCGAGAATCCGATCGAGCCACAGGCCTTTTTGAACACGCCGGCCTTGTCGAATCCGCCCTGACCCTGCGGGGGCTGGTTCTGTCGCTGACCCTGGTCCATGCTCTGGCCGTTCTTCTGGTAGACGTCCTGGTTCGGCTGCTGGTTCTGGATGTCGCGCTGGTTGTCCGACTGCGCCTTGTCCATCTCTGCGTTGAACTCCTTGTCCTTCTCGATCTCTTCAGCGAGATCCTCGTCACCCTCGGCGCTCTCTGCCGAGATGAACTCGATGCGGTACTCCCTGGGCTTCGGCGGCTTGATGCCGGCGGTGCGCTTGACCTCGACGCGCACCAGGACGACGCCGTCCATCCAATTGCCGTCCTCATCGGTGGCGGGAATCCCGAACACGAGGCGTCCACCGCGCGTGGTGCCCTTGTCCATGCGCTCCCACTCGACGTCGTCCTCGTCCCAGGCGACCTGCAGCTCGGCCGACACGCGCTTGGACTTCGGCGTCACCGAGACGGTGATCTCACAGTCGTCCTCGTCCTTGCCCTCGACGTGCTCGCCGTCGGCGCAGTCGCCGGTCATGAAGACCTTGACGGTGGCCTTGGCCTTGGCGCTCGCACCCGTGGGCGCGAATCCGATCATGAGCGCCGCGCTCGACAGTGCGGCGATGAATGCCCGTGCCTTGATGGCCCGCATGAGGAGCCCCCCTCCCGGTCCCGGCGGGACCTCCGGGCTGAACCTTATTCGGTTTTCCCGAGTTGTCAAGTGGTGCCCCGGAATACCGGTGATTCAGCGGAGCGAGACCGGTGTTCCCGTGCCGACCTGGTCGAAGAAGTCGTTGCCCTTGTCGTCGACGACGATGAAGGCGGGGAAGTCCTTGACCTCGATGCGCCAGACGGCCTCCATGCCGAGCTCGGGGTACTCGAGGACCTCGACCTTGGTGATGCAGTCCTGTGCGAGACGGGCAGCAGGTCCGCCGATCGAGCCGAGATAGAAGCCTCCGTGGGTGCGGCACGCCTCTGTCACCTGGCGCGACCGGTTGCCCTTCGCGAGCATCACGAACGATCCGCCCGCGGCCTGGAACTCGGCCACGTAGGAGTCCATGCGGCCCGCAGTGGTGGGCCCGAACGCACCCGATGCCATGCCCTCGGGGGTCTTGGCGGGCCCGGCGTAATAGACGCAGTGGTCGCGCATGTAGTCGGGCAGGCCCTGACCGGCGTCGAGACGCTCCTTCAACTTCGCATGCGCGATGTCGCGGGCCACGACCATCGGGCCGGTCAGCATCACGCGGGTCTTCACCGGATGTTGCGAGAGGGACGCGCGGATCTCATCCATCGGGCGGTTGAGGTCGATCTGGACGACCTCGCCGGAGAGATCGTCATCGGTGACGTCGGGCATGAACCGTGCGGGGTCGGTCTCGAGCGCCTCGAGGAAGACACCGTCGGCGGTGATCTTGCCGAGCGCCTGTCGGTCCGCCGAGCACGAGACGGCGAATGCGACCGGGCACGATGCGCCGTGGCGCGGGAGCCTGATCACGCGCACGTCGTGGCAGAAGTACTTGCCGCCGAACTGGGCACCGATGCCGGTCTCTTGTGAGAGTTTCAGGATCTTGGCCTCGAGGTCCACGTCACGGAAACCGTGACCGAGAGCTGATCCCGTGGTGGGGAGCGAGTCGAGGTATCGGGCGCTCGCGAGCTTGGCGGTCTCGACCGCGTGCTCGGCGGACGTTCCGCCGATGACGACGGCGAGGTGGTACGGCGGGCACGCGGCGGTGCCGAGGGTGACCATCTTGTCGAAGACCCACGGGAGGAGCGTGCGTTCGTTGAGGAGCGCTTTGGTCTCCTGGAAGAGATAGCTCTTGTTCGCCGATCCTCCACCCTTGGCCATGAAGAGGAACTTGTAGGTGTCGCCGTCGACGGCCGAGATCTTGATCTCGGCCGGGAGGTTGTTGCCGGTGTTCTTCTCCTCGTACATCGAGATAGGTGCCATCTGGCTGTAGCGCAGGTTCGACGTGAGGTAGGTGTCGAACACTCCGCGCGCGATGGCCTCCTCGTCACCGCCTCCTGTGAGCACGAACTGGCCCTTCTTGGCCTTGACGATCGCGGTGCCGGTGTCCTGGCACATGGGCAGCACGCCGCCGGCCGAGATCGAGGCGTTCTTCAGCAGGTCGAGCGCGACGAACCGGTCGTTCGCGCTCGCCTCGGGATCGTCGAGGATCGCGCGCAACTGGGCGAGGTGGCCGGGCCGGAGCAGGTGGGCGATGTCGCGCATCGCGGTCCGGGTGATGAGCGTGAGCACCTCGGGCTCCACGCGCAGGAACCTGCCGGCCGCCGTGTCGATGGTCGAGACGCCCTCGGTGGTGAGGAGCCGGTAGGGGGTGTCGTCGGGTCCGAGCGGGAGGATCTCGGTGAAATCGAAGTCGGCCATGGCACCCGAGGCTATGCGCCGGGATCGACCGGCCAGTCATGCTTGGGGTACCGACCGGCCATCTCCTTGCGCACCTCCGTCCACGAACCACTCCAGAATCCCGGCAGGTCCGATGTCACCTGGATCGGTCGGTCGGCGGGCGAGAGCAGCTGCACGCGCAGGCTCACCCTGCCACCCAGCACCGTCGGGTGAACCCGGGTGCCGAAGAGGTTCTGCACGCGCACCGAGATCTGCGGATGTTCGGGGTCGGAATAGTCGATGCGCGCGGGACGGCCCCTCGCCGGAGCGAACTCGACGGGTGCGAGTTCACGCAGGCGCATCGATGCATCCCAGCCGAGCATCGACTCGAGCACCATCGCGAGATCGATGCGCTCGAGGTCGGCCCTGCAGGTCGCGCCGACCAGGTGGGGCGCGAGCCACTCCTCCATGGTGGCGAGCAGGGTCTTCGTCGACAGATCTGGCCACTCGTCACCGAGGTGGTGGCGCAAGAACGCGGTGCGCGCGCGGAGCGTCTCGGCACGCTCGACGCCGCCGAGCAGCGCGAGACGGGTGTCCCTCAGGCGCGCGAGCAGCTCGCTCGTCGTGTCCGGGCCCGACGGTGCGCCCATGATGCGCTCGTCGAGTCTCAGCGCACCGGCACGCCTGATCACGCGCATCACGAGATCGTCGCGGGACTTGTCCCACTCGAGTCGCGTGTCCATCTCGACATCGTCACCGAGCACGAGCGCGATCGAGTCGGCGTCGACCGCGGCGGCGCGGCGCAGCAGGGCACCACCCTTGCGCGGGTCGACGTCCACCGCCACCACGAACTCCTCGCCAGCGATCGCATCCTTCGGATCGCAGCGTGCGTCGCCGCCCGACCTCACGACGAACTGTCCCGGGCTCTGGCGGCGCTTCGCGAGTCGATCGGGGAATCCGGCCAGGAGGAGCGGACCCGCGAGGTGATCGATCGCATCGGGGCCGATCTCGACGGGAGAGACGCCGAGTCGGCGCGCGAGATCCCGCGCGGACCGCTCGACACGCCGCACTGCCGCGCGGTCCGCGCGGTCGTCGCGGCGCTGACCGAGCACGAGCCCCGCGCGCAGACCGATGTCGGCGGGCAGATCCGTGGGTCGGCCGCGCATGATGTCGCGCTCGTCGACGAGTGCGGCGAGCACGCACGCCAGCCACGCCGACACCGGATCGTCGGTGTTGCGGGCGAGCATCGTGCCGAGTCGCGGGTGCACCGGGAGTGCCAGCACGCGCGAGCCAAGTGGTGTCGGTGTGCCGTCGCCGTCGATGAGGCCGAGCATGGCCAGGGTCGCGTGCGCGGTGGCGAGTGCCTTGGCGCCCGGGGGATCGATGAGTGAGAGATCTCCGGCCGGTGTGCCCCATGCGGCGATCTCGAGTGCGACCGGGCACAGGTCGACCTGAGTCATCTCGGCGGGGAGGTGGGCGAGTCTCGTGGAGTCCTCGATGCGGCTCCACAACCGGTAGGCGACGCCCGGGCCGAGTCTGCCGGCGCGGCCGGATCGTTGGTCGGCCGAGGCGCGCGACGAGGTGACCGTGGTGAGCTCGGTGAGGCCGGTGCGCGCATCGAAGCGCGGGACGCGGGCGAGTCCGGCATCGATCACGATCGAGACGCCATCGACGGTGAGTGATGTCTCTGCGATGTCGGTGGACAGCACGACCCGGCGCCCGTCGGTGGCGCGCAATGCATCGTCTTGTTCCTCGATCGGCAAGCCACCCGCGAGGCGTCGCACCACGACACCGTGGGGGAGTCGTGGCTCGAGCACGCCACGGGCACGTTCGATCTCGCCGATTCCGGGGAGAAACACGAGCACGTCGCCCTCGTCGTCGCGCAGCGCCGTCGCCACCGCCGATGCCACGGCCTGCTCGAGTGGTTCGTCGCGCCGTCGCGGTGAGTGTCGGACCTCGACGGGGAACTGGCGGCCCACGCACGACACCACCGGAGCGGGCCCGTCGGAGTCGGCGAGCAGACGCGAGAAGGCGTCCACCTGTGCCGTCGCCGACATCGCCAGGATTCCGACGTCGAGTCCGAGTGACCGGCGCGCGTCGAGCAGGAACGCGAGCCCGAGATCGGTGGGAACATTGCGCTCGTGGACCTCGTCGAAGACGACGAGGCCGGTTCCCTCCAGTGCCGGGTCGCCCTGGAGTCGCCGGGTGAGGATGCCCTCGGTGACCACCTCGATGCGGGTGCGTGCACCGATGCGGCGTTCGTCGCGCGTCTGGTAGCCGACGGTCGCACCGACCTCCTCGCCGAGGAGATCAGCCATGCGTCTCGCCGCCGCGCGCGCTGCGAGACGACGGGGCTCGAGCACCACGATCCGTCGACCCATGAGCCACGGCTCGTCGAGCAGGCGCAATGGCACGAGGGTCGTCTTGCCGGCGCCAGGGGGTGCGACGAGCACGGCACTGCGACGCGTCGCGAGCGCAGAGGCGACGTCTCCGATGACCTCCTCGACCGGGAGGTCGGTGGGGCCGGGCGCGCCTGTCACGACTGCGCCGTCGTCCGACTAGACGAGGGCGGGGGTTCCCCGGAAGGCACCGGGGTCGCCGGGCGCGGGGAGAGTCGGCTTCGACCACGATGTCAGTGCGGCGATGCGCACGGACACCTCGCGCCAGTCGGTCGGGTTCCATCCCTGGGCGGCGACCGGGATCGTGCCGTTCGACTGGATCAGCACGAACGAGGGCAGTTCGGTGAGGCCGAGTGCGCGCACCGCGGCGCGGTCGGGATCGCAGAACACCAGGAACTGGTCGGCGAGCGGGCCGAGGAACGTGCGCGCGTCGTCTGCGTCGCAGGTCATCAGGAAGTTCACGCGCACGGCCGCGCCGGCGAACTGGTGCATGATGCGCGCCGCGGTCTCGAGGATCCAGGAACTCTCGTTCGTGTACGGGTCGAGCACGACCGGTGCGAGGTGGAACGTGGTGAGCCACTCCCGGAGGGGTCGTGCCTCGCCCGTCAACGGGGTGAGGACGAGATCGAGGCTCGGATCGGGGAGTCGTTCGGCTGCCACGGATCCTCAGGTTACTCGGGCACCACTAGCGTGACGAAGGTGCACCCCATCGAGCATCTGCGCTACGTCGCCCGGTCCCACGGAGCCGATCCCGTGGAGATCGCACTCGAGGCCGCCGATGCACTCGGGGCAGTGGCGAGGGACACATCGGCCACCTTGGTCGCCGCGCGCCGGTTGGTCGAGCACCATCCCGTGAACGCCCAGTTGTGGTCGATCTGTGCGCACGCGGTGACCGCGATGGATCCGTACTCGGCGATCTCCGATGCGGCGCGCGCGATCGGGTCCGACCCGACCGCGACCCATCTCGCCGATGCACTCGAGGCGGCTTCGTCGGCGTGCACGGTCGGATGGTCGGGTCACATCGTGGATGCGCTGACGAGGGTCGGTGAGGTGCACGCACTGGTGGTCGACTCGCTCGGAGACGGTCAGGACTCGCTGCGCGTGCTGTCGCGCCGCAACGTGCCGTGCGAACTCGTCGCACCCGAGGGGATCGCCGCCGCCGCCGAGCACGCCGATGCCACGGTGATCCCCGCGTTCGCACTCGGCGACTCGGGGGCGTTGTGCCCCGGCGGTGCACTCGCGATCGCGTCGGTCGCGTACTGTGCCAGCCGACCGGTGTGGTTGGTGGCGCCAGCCGCGAGCCGACTGCCGAACGCTCTCTTCGAGGCGATGGTCGCAGACGTCAGGGGCAGGCCCGATCCGTGGGCGTCCGGCTACGACGTGGTGCCCGTCGGTCTCGTGAGCGAGGTGTTCGGACCCCTCGGTCGCACGCCGTCGAATGCGATCGACCGCATCGCGGCGTGCCCGCACGCGCCCGAGTTGTTGCGTCGCAGCGTCGTCTGAGTCCGCCTCGCCACGGGCGATCTAGAGTCGGTCACCTTCCGGTCCGGACGGTGGATCGGGAACCCCACGGAGGTTCGGTCGCAATGGGCGAGATGGTCACTTTCAAGAGCAACGGCGGGACGTGCACGGGATATCTCGCCGACGGTGGTGGGCCCGGGGTGATCGTGATCCAGGAATGGTGGGGTCTCGTCGACCACATCAAGGACATCGCCGACAGGTTCGCGGCGGAGGGATTCACCGCTCTCGCGCCCGATTTGTACCACGGTGAGGTCACCTCCGAGCCCGATGCGGCGGGCAAGTTGCTGATGAGCCTGAACCTCGCCACCGCCGGCAAGGACCTGAGCGGCGCGGTCGACCTGCTCGTCGAGCGGACCAGCCGCACCAAGGTGGGTGCCACCGGATTCTGCATGGGTGGAGGCCTCACTTTGATGCTCGCGTGCCAGCGCCCCGACGCGGTCGCGGCTGCCGCGCCGTTCTATGGCGGAATGCGCCCGGACACCCCGATCGACTGGGACGCACTCGCAGCAGTCGTCGAGGGCCACTACGCCGAGACCGATCGGGGCAACGCGGCCCCCGAGGCGATCAAGGCCCTCGAGGTCGAACTGCGCGCCAAGGGCAAGAACGCCACGTTCCATGTCTATGCGGGCACGCACCACGCGTTCTTCAACGACACCCGCCCCGATGTCTACGACGCCGCGGCCGCGACGACCTCGTGGGAGCGCACACTCGCCCTGTTCCGCGCGAATCTCTGATCTGGTCGCGGTTCACCGCGAAGAGAGGCGCCGCGAGACGGGCTCAGCCGAGGGCGGCGATCGCGTCTGCGATGGCGAGAGCGCGACGCGCACCGTCGACGTGGAGGTTCTCGATCATCCGACCGTCGAGTTGGACCACACCCTTGCCGGCGGCGAGGGCCTCGTCGAAGGCCGCGATGACGCGCCGCGCGTGCTCGATCTCGCTGTCGCTCGGCGACCACACCTCGTTGGCGATCGCGACCTGGTCGGGGTGGATCAGGGTCTTGCCGTCGAAGCCCATCTCTGCACCCTGCTCGCACTCGGCACGGAAGCCGTCGGCGTTCTTGATGTCGTTGTAGACGCCGTCGAGGACCGGCTTGCCCGCCTCGCGCACGGCGAGGAGCGCCGAGGCGAGGTGCGGGACCAACGGCGCGCGACCGTGAACCTGGCGCGCGTGCAGTTCCTTGGCGAGATCGTTCGTGCCCATCACGAGCACCGCCACGCGCGGGTGCGCCGCGATCGCGCGCGCATCGAGGATCGCGGTCGGGGTCTCGATCATCGCCCAGATGCCCATCTCGGCGGGTGCGCCGGCTGCGTCGAGTGCGCGGGACACCGCGTCGAGTTCGGCGGTGCTCGACACCTTCGGGATCACCACCGCCGACACGCACGCCCCGGCGGCTGCGGCGACGTCGGCCGCACCCCACGGCGTGTCGAGGGAGTTGCACCGGATCGTGAGCTCCCGCTTGCCGTACTCACCCGAGTTCGCGGCGGCAACGGCCTGGGTGCGCGCGAGGTCCTTCGAATCCGGGGACACCGCGTCCTCGAGATCGAAGATGATCGCGTCGCTCGCGATGCCCTTGGCCTTCTCGAGCGCGCGCTCGTTGGCGGCCGGCATGTAGAGAACGGAGCGTCGGGGGCGGAAGTCGGTCATGGTTCGATCTTTCTCTGTTGTCCCCGTGCGTGCCGCGGCCTCAGAAGCCGTAGGCCCGGGCGAGTTCGGGATCGCGGGCGGCGAGCTGACGGGCGAGTTCGACCACGACCTTGCACTGCTTCACCGAGGCGTCGTCCTCCATCTTACCGTCCAGCATGATCGCACCGGTGCCGTCGCCCATCGCATCGATCACGCGCTGGGCCTGGGCCACATCCTGCGGTCGCGGCGAGAAGACGCGCTTGGCGATCTCGACCTGCACCGGGTGGAGGCTCCATGCACCCACGCATCCGAGGAGATAGGCGTTGCGGAACTGGTCCTCGCAGGCCACGACGTCCTTGATGTCGCCGAAGGGTCCGTAGAAGGGGAGCACCCCGTGCATCACGCACGCATCCACCATGCGCGCCATCGTGTAGTGCCACAGGTCCTGCTGGAAGGTCTCGCGGGTGCCCTGGTAGTCGTCACCGACGGGGTCCACGCGCACGACGTAGTCGGGGTGTCCGCCGCCCACGCGGGTGGTCTTCATGCGGCGGTTCGCGGCGAGGTCGGCCGGCCCGAGCGAGATGCCCTGCATCCGCGGCGACGCACCGCAGATCTCCTCGACGTTGGCCACGCCCCGCGCGGTCTCGAGGATCGCGTGCAGCAGAATCGGCGTGGTCAGGCCCGCGCGCGCCTCCAGTTGTGCGAGGAGGCGGTCGACGTAGTGGATGTCCTCGGGTCCCTCGACCTTGGGGATCATGATCACGTCGAACTTGTCGCCGGCCTCGCCCACGATCTGGATCATGTCGTCGAGGAACCACGGGGAATCGAGGCTGTTGACGCGGGTCCACAACTGCGTGCCGCCGAAGTCCAGGGAGTTCGCCACCGAGATGAGCCCGCGGCGCGCTGCCTGCTTGTCGGCCATGGGGATGGCATCCTCGAGGTTGCCGAGGAGGATGTCCACGGTGGGGATCGTCTCGGGGAGCTTTGCCACCACCTTGTCGTTGTGGGGCGGGAAGAAATGGATCACCCGGCTCGGTCGGAAGGGGATCTCACGGACGGGATCGGGGGCCCCGGCGGCGAGTGGTTTGAAGAAGTCCTTGGCGGATCGCACGCGGGAGAGCGTAGGTCGTAGTTTCCATCCGGTGAAACCCGGTGTCGATCGCGCAGACCTCGGCGCCGTGCCGTTCGAGGCGGTGCTCTTCGACGCGGGAGGGGTCCTCGTGGTGCCCGATCCGTCCGTCCTCGCACCGACCCTCGCCTACTACGGGGCCTCCGGTGACCACGCCCTCCACATCCGTGCGCACTATGCGGCGATGGCCGCCAAGTCGCGGGCGGGTGGGGGAGAGTCGGACTGGTCGCACTACGACGCGCAGTACGTTCGCACGGTCGGGGTACCCGACTCCGAGGTCGCGGCCGCGGCGCGCGTGCTGGGTGCCACGCGTCACGCGCACCTGTGGCGTCATCCGGTCCCGGGCGCGCGCGAGGCGCTCGCGGCACTCGCCGATGCGGGCGTGCCGATCGGCGTCGTCAGCAACGCATCCGGCCAGATCGCAGAGATCCTGTCGCGAAGCGGAATCTGTCAGGCGGGCGAGGGGCCGGCCACTCCGGTGCGCTGCATCGTCGACTCCCACCTCGTCGGTGTCGCCAAGCCCGACCCGCGCATCTTCGACCATGCGCTGGCGCACTTCGGGGGTATCGACCGTTCGAGGATCCTCTACGTGGGCGACTCGGTGACGATGGATGTCGCGGGATCGACCGCGGCAGGTCTCGTTCCCGTGCTCGTCGACCCCCACGGTGACGCCGTCGATCTGGTGGAGTGCCTGCGCATCGCGGGCATCGCCGATCTCGTGGCGATGCTCTGAGAAGTCCGACCCTGCAGAGTCGGGTTCAGCGGGCCTGTTCGCAGAGGTTCCTGGCGATGACCTTCAGGCAGAGAGTCTCGTCCGCACCCTCGAAGATCGAGAGCACCCGGGCATCGACATAGAGACGGCTCACGCTGTATTCCTCTGCATAGCCGTAGCCGCCGTGGATCTGCAGGGCCTCGCGGGTGACCCACTCGGCTGCCTTGCACACGTAGGCCTTCACCATCGAGGCCTCCATGGCGCCCTCGCCCTTGCCCATGAGGCCCGCGACCGCATAGGAGAACTGGCGCGAGGCCTGGGTGATCACGGCCATGCGGCCGAGCTTGACGCGCGTGAGTTCGTAGTCACTGATCGGCTTGCCGAACACGACTCGGTTCTGTGCGTAGTCGAGTGCGGCCTCGTACGCGGCCTGCATCACGCCCACGGCACGCGCCGCTGTCTGCAGACGTCCGTTCTCGAAGCCCGCCATCTGGAGATAGAAGCCCTGGCCGAGCCCGTCGCGTCCACCGATGAGGTTCGACTCGGGCACGAACCAGTTCTCGATCGCGATCTCGTAGGAGTGCATGCCGCGGTAGCCGATCGTGTCGATCGGGCGTCCCTCCAAGCGGCCACCACCGTCCTGGGTGAAGACGAACCCGTGGGCGTCACCGACGGGCTTGGGCACGATGAACAGCGAGAGTCCACGGTGCGCCTTCTTGCGATCGGGGTCGGTGCGTGCCAGCAGCATCAGCACGTTCGCCCTCGCACCGAACGTGCACCATGTCTTGACGCCGTTGATGACCCAGCCGGCCTCGCCGCTCGGGCCGGTGCCCTCGACGGCGGTCGTCTTCAGTCCCGCCACGTCGGATCCGTAGTCGGGCTCGGTGACCGCGACGGCCGACAGCACCTCGGCGCTCGCCAGCTTGGGCAACCACTCGTGCTTCTGCTCCTCGGTGCCACCCTTCACGAGCGCACGCGTGAGGATCTCCGGGCGCGTGATGAGCGAACCGCCGATGCCGAGCGATGCTCGGGAGAGCTCCTCGGTCGCGATGACCGATGCCATGTACTCGCTCTCGCCACCCTCGCTGAATCCCTCGTACTCCACCGGGATCGACAGACCGAACGCACCGATCTCTGCGAGGCCCGTGATGATGTCCTCGGGGACGTCGCCGTTGTGCCGGTGCACGTGCTCGGCGCGGGGTGCGATCACCTTGGTGGCGAAGGATCGGAACGTGTCCTGCACCATCTCGAACTCGTCGGCGAGGTGGCGTGGTCCGGCCACATCGGCGAGCGAGGCGAGGAACGACGGGTCGCGATAGGTGGTCACGAATGAGTGTGCCGACGACAATTGCGAGGGGTCGACACCCCAGAGCGTCTCGCGCCCGACGAGTCGCGAGATGAAGTCGTGGACCATGTCGGCCGTGAAGGCGCATGCGATGTTGCCCTCGACTGTTCCCTTCGCGCCGTAGTCGAGCAACGACCGGGCGGTCTCCACGGCGGCCGCGACGTGGGCGATGTCGTAGGCCAGCGTCTGGTTCGAGTCGGGTCCGCCCTTGGCGACCAGCGAGTAGATCGCCGTGTCGACCATTCCACGCGCGGTGGAGATGACGGTGGCGGCTGTCTGGAGATCGGGGGAGACGCTCATGGGCGCAAACGCTACAACGGGATATTCCTCCGATCCCATGCCGTGAAACACGATGTGACGAAGGACTTCAGCAGGGACTTCTGCGGCGAGCGGGGTCACCCGCACCGGTGCGAATCTGGACAAGAGTGGAGGACATGGCAGGAGCGCAGGACGCCGAGGGGGCCGACGCATCGGCCGCCTGGGCCGGCGGGGACACGGGCTCTGAACCGGCGCGCCGTCTCCCGCGCATCCCCAGGGCCGTCTTCGTGATCGTGACTGCGGCGGTCGGCTACTTCTTCGTCCTGCCGCTTGTGCCCGGCTTCCGCGAGGCGGTGTCGGATCTCAACCCGATCGATCCCCGTCTCCTGGCCGCGGGTTTCGGTCTCCAGGCGTTGTCCCTGATGTGTTACTCGCTGCTGACCCGGGCGGCACTCGTGGAGCACGGCGACGAGATCGGTCTCCTCAGGTTGTTCCGCGTCCAGCTGAGCACCAAGGCCCTCGGCAACATCGTTCCCGGTGGCAGCGCGGCGAGCACTGCACTCGGATACCGGTTGTTGACGATGTGCGGGATCCCGAAACCCGATGCGGCGTTCGCGCTCGCCACGGCCGGCATCGGGTCCGCGGTGGTGCTGAACTTCATCCTCTGGTTCGGCCTGATCGTGTCGATCCCCGCGCGCGGGGTGAATCCCATCTACGGCACGGCCGCGATCGTGGGTGTGCTCCTGATGGCATTCGCTGCGTTCCTCATCTTCGGACTCATCGACGGCCAGGGCCGCTCCGAGCGTGTCGTGCGGGCGATCGCGCGGCGGCTCCGCTTCGACGACGACCATGCCGCCGAGGTGCTCAGTCATCTCGGCGGACGGATCGAGTGGCTCGTCTCGGAGCGCAATCTCCTGCGGCGGGTGGTGCTGTGGGCGACGTTGAACTGGCTGCTCGACATGGCCTCGCTGTGGATCTTCATCCGTGCCTTCGGGGCGAACCTGGATCTCGACGCGTTGATCGTCGCGTACGGCATCGCCAACGTGCTCAGCGTGATCCCCATCACCCCCGGTGGGCTCGGCATCGTCGAGGGCGTCTACATCCCGACCCTGGTCGGCTTCGGACTCTCGCAGTCCACGGCGACGATCGGTGTCCTGTCGTACAGGGTCGCCCAGTACTGGATGCCGATCCTCGTCGGATGGATCTCGTACCTGTCGCTGCAGTTCGGCCCGTTCGCGATCGACCGCAAGCGCCGTCTCGCGACCCTGACGAAAGTGGCGGCGTCGCAGTCCGAACGCAAGTTGACGACCGTGGACTGGGTGGAGCAGTACGCGCCGCGCGACCGCACCGGCCAGTTCCCGATGCCGGTGTTCAAACCGGGTGACCTCGAGTTCTCCGACGACACGGACGGTTCCGAACGCCCGGAGTAGCGTCTGCGTCCATGACAACGCACGAGCGCCCCTTCGGTCGCTGCCTCGAGGACTTCGCGGTGGGCGACGTCTACCGGCACTGGCCCGGCAAGACCATCACCGAGTACGACGATCATCTCTTCTGCATGATCACGATGAACCACCATCCGCTCCACACCAACGACTGGTTCGCGAGCGAGAGCGTGCAGGGCCGCAACGTGGTGGTGGGCAACCTGGTGTACTCGTTGGTGCTCGGCATGAGCGTGCCCGATGTCAGCGGTGCCGCGATCGCCAACCTCGAGGTGGAGACGCTCCAGCACAAGTTCCCGACCTTCCACGGCGACACGATCCACGCCGAGACGCGCGTGCTCGAGGTGGCCGAGAGCAAGTCGAAGAACGACAGGGGAGTCGTGACGGTGGAGACCAAGGGCTTCAATCAGGACGGCAAGGAGGTCTGCTACTTCCGCCGACGCGTGATGGTGTGGAAGCGCGAGTTCGCCCCGGCACGCCGTCGTCCCTACGACGGACAGGACGTGTGGGCCGACTGACCCACGGCACTGATGCGCACCGCGATGCGGTGGCATCGGCCCTGATCGGATGGGGGATCGCCGAGTTGCGCGACCTCCCGTGGCGGACGACGAGCGACCCGTGGTGCATTCTCGTCAGTGAGGTGATGCTCCAGCAGACCTCGGTCGCCCGCGTTCTCCCGATGTACGCCGACTTCATCGGGCGATTCCCCGATCCGGCCGCACTCGCAGGTGCGCCCCTCGGCGAGGCACTCGGGATGTGGCAGGGATTGGGGTATCCGCGCCGCTGCCGCAACCTGCGCGAGGCGGCGACGCGCATTCGCGACGACCACGGCGGGGTCGTGCCGTCGACACTCGAGGCTCTGCTCGCGCTGCCGGGCGTGGGTGCCTACACCGCGAGGGCCGTGCTCGCGTTCGCGCACCGCGCCGATGTCGCGGTCGTCGACACCAACGTGTCGCGTGTGTTGTCGCGTCTCGGGAACCGACCGATGACGGCACGCGAGTTGCAGGACACGGCCGACTCCCTCGTGCCCCGCGGAATGGGCTGGGAGTGGAACCAGATGATCATGGAACTCGGTGCGCGAATCTGCACAGCGCGCGGACCGACGTGCGGTCAGTGCCCGCTGGAGGATCCGTGTGCATGGAGGGGGCAGGGAGATGATCCTGCTTCGCGGTCGGCCGGAGCGAGCAGACCCCAGGGTCGCTTCGAGGGATCTGACCGCCAGGCGCGGGGTCGTGCGATGCGTGCCGTCTCGGCGGCGGGAGTCCCCCGGGAGGTCGTCGTCGCGGCGATGGGTGTCGAGCCGGAGAGAGCCGAGCGGTTGATCGCAGCTCTCGTCGCCGAGGGTCTGATGGTGGACCGCGGCGACTCGGTCGCGTCGCCTTGAGACTGCATCGACTGAGACGGCGTCAACGCGCCGTCACCCACTCCACGATTCTCTGGTTCACGATTGCCGGCTGCTCCAACTGCAGGAAGTGGCCCGCACCCGGGATGATCTCGACGGTCACCCAGGGGGAGTGCGCACGCACCGACTCGGCGACCTCGGCCCCGATGCACCCGTCGTTCGCCCCGTGCAGGTACAGCACGGGTTGGGTGAGCTCGGTCTGTGACTTGGCCTGGATCGCGTCGTAGCGGGGATCGCGCGGGCCCGCCCCGATCGTGGCGCGGTAGTAGCCGAGCGCGGCCGCCAGGTGTGCCGGGTCACGCAGCGACGCCTTGCAGTTCTCGGCATCGAGTGCGCCGTCGTATCCGGGGGACCAGTCGCGCCACAACATGTCGATGAAGGCGAGGTCGTTCGAGGGCACCACCATGTCGGACAGCGGATGCTGGAAGTAGAACATGTACCAGCTGCGCTTGATCTGATCGAGGTTCGACACGAACGCTGCCCCGAAGGCGCTTCCCGGGGGGACGGCCATTCCCACCACTCGGTGCCAGCGGTCCGGTTCGTCGGCCGCCGCGCCGTATGCGCTCGGTGCGCCCCAGTCGTGACCGATGATGACGGCGCTCGCGTCACCACCGAGGATCTCGTGGAGTGCGTTGGCGTCGGCCGAGAGCGCGCCGGTCTGGTACATCCCGTCGGGGGCGACCGAGGTGGGTGCGTAGCCACGGGTGAACGGCGCGACGGCCCGGAACCCTGCCTCGGCGAGTGCGGGAAGGGTGTGGCGCCAGCCGTGGGCCGAGTCGGGGAAACCGTGGAGGCACAGAGCAAGGGGACCGGACCCGCACTCGAGCCAGGTGAAATCGATGCCGTTCGCGGTGCCGGAGCCGGTGGTGATCGCAGGAGCCATACGGGCACCGTACATGGAGTGTCTGCGACGGAAGTCACCGGCGGCGGGCATGGACGTGCCCGTGCATCGTTCCTATGTTGGGATGGTGGGGGTTCCGACGATGCGCATCACGTTCCATGGCGTGCGTGGTTCCACGCCGTGCCACGGGCCCGAGACCGCCAAGTACGGCGGGAACACCGCGTGCGTGTCGGTGGAGGTCGACGGCGAGGAACCGATCCTGTGCGATCTCGGAACGGGGTTCCGCTACTTCGGGCGTTCATGGTGGGAGAGTCGAGGCAGCATTTTCCGCGGAACCGCACTCGTGACGCATCTGCACTGGGATCACATCATGGGACTCCCGTTCTTCTCCCCGTTGATCTCGTCGAAGTCGCACCTCACGGTCCGCGGTCCCCGTCAGGAGGACGGATCGTTCGAGGACGCGGTGCGCCGCGTCGTGCAGCCGCCCACCTTCCCGGTGACGCTCGATGAGTTCCCCGGCTCTGTCTCGCTCGTCGACACCGGGGACGAGTCGTTCATGGTGGGGAGTGTGCGCGTGTTGTCGCGGTTCGTTCCCCACATCGGGCCGACCCTGGGGTTCCGCATCGAGCACGCGGGCCGCAGCGTCGCCTACGTGAGCGACCACCAGCAACCCCTCGATGGGTCGTTCTCGGTCGCTCCGAGCGTGCGCGAACTGGCCGAGGGGGTCGATCTGTTGATCCACGACGCGCAGTACACCGCGTCCGAGTTCGCGCACAAGGCCCACTGGGGGCACAGCACGCAGGACTACGCCGTCGCACTCGCAGCATCGTGCGGGGCGAGGAGACTCGCGATGTTCCACCACGACCCGGAGCGCACCGATGCCGAACTCGACTCCATCGAGTCGTGCGCGGGGTCCGGGCTCGAGGTGTTCGCGGCCCGCGAGGGACTCGTTCTCGAGCTCTAGTGTCACGCCGGCCAGGCGGCGCCGGAGCGCGCCCGCTGCCGGGATGTTCACCCGACGCGCCACGAACAGGTCCCGTCGGGTGGAACCCCGTACTGTGTGTCCATGGGTGAGTTCGATTCTGCGAAGTTCCGTTCCGTGCTCGGTCACGTGCCGACATCCGTGGTCGTGGTGACCGGTCTCGACGGGTCGGGCAAGCCGCACGGCATCACGATCGGCTCGTTCGCATCGGTCTCGCTCGATCCGCCCCTCGTCGGGTTCTTCCCGGGGGTCAACTCGCGCTCGTGGGCGGCGATCGCCGACTCCGGTCGCTTCGCCGTCAACGTCCTCGGGTCCGGACAGGACGAGATCTGTTGGCGGTTCGCCAAGGAGGGTGAGGACAAGTTCGCCGGGCTCGAGTGGCGAGCCTCCGCACTCGGCAGTCCGTTGATCGCAGGATCACTCGCCTGGATCGACTGCACCGTCGAATCGGTGGGGCCGGCCGGTGACCATCATTTCGTCGTGGGCAGGGTCGAGTCGCTCGAGGGTGCGCCCGGGGATGCGATGGTGTTCTTCCGCGGCAAGGTGACGAGCGTCCACGTCGACGCCTGAGAATCGGGTCGCGCGTTGGAGGAGAACCTCGCCAGGGTGTTCGCGGCCGTCGTCGGCGCGGTGCTCGCGGTGGCGGGAGCCTCGAAACTGCTCGACATGGAATCGTGGCGACGTGATGCCCGCGCCCAGGCGGTGTGGCCGTTCGTCGCCAACGTGCTCCCATTCGTCGAGATCCTGATCGGTGCGGCACTCGTGGCGCTCCCGCCGAGTCCGGCGACACTCGGGGCCGCGACAGCGTTGTTGCTCGTGTTCACCGTCTTTCTCGCCGTGTCGATCGCGGCGGGGAGCACCGTTCCGTGCGCGTGTTTCGGTGCGGTGCGTCGCCGACCGCCGGGTTGGCGTGATGTCGTGCGCAACCTCGCACTGATGTCCATGCTGGTCGCGTCGGCATCACTCGCCGGATGAACCCGACGCCGGTTCTCCGGTGTCAGACCCGGCGAATCAGGAACGACAAGGTTCTCGCCTCTTCGCGCCACTGCTCGTAGCGACCCGACGGCCCCTGGTGGCCCGCTCCCATCTCGCACTTGAAGACCACGAATGTCTCGGGCGAGAGGTGACGGATCTTTGCGACCCATTTGGCCGGCTCGTGGAAACCGACCCGGGGGTCGTTGAGCCCCGCCGTCACGAAGAGATCCGGGTAGGGACCCGCACCGGTGTTGTCGTACGGGGAGTACGAGGCGATGTAGGAGGCGAAGGGTTCGGTGCGCGGGTCGCCCCATTCCTCCCATTCGGTCACGGTGAGGGGGAGCGACGGATCGCTCATCGTCGTCACGACGTCGACGAAGGGAACCTCGGCGACCGCGGCGCTGAAGAGGTCCGGGTCGCTCGTGATGCAGGCACCCACGTTGAGGCCACCCGCACTCCCGCCGCGCAGCGCCACCCGGGATGGATCGGCCCAGCCTCCCGCGCCGAGGTGGCGGGCACATGCCATCGTGTCCTCGAAAGTGTTCCTCTTCGCCAGCAGCTTGCCGTCGAGATACCAGTTGCGGCCCATCTCCCCGCCGCCGCGCGGGTGGGCGAGTGCCCACACCCAGCCCCGGTCGAGCAATGACAGGCGCGCGACCGAGAACCATGGCGGCATCGACGCCTCGTAGGAGCCGTACACATAGACCACCGCTGGTGCGGCCCCGTCGACCGGGGTGTCGCGCCGCCTCACGATGTCGAGCGGCACGCGCGCTCCGTCGTGGGACACGGCCCATGTCCGCTCGGCGACGTAGTCATCGAGCGAGGCATTCGGCACCTCGGTGCGCTTGATGGTGGTCAGCCCTCCCGTCGCGGGCGCCCAATCGGCCACCGTGTGGGGAACGGTGAGTGACTGGTACGAGATCCGGACCCGGTCCGAGCGCCAATTGGGGTTCGATCCCATCTCGACGTCGTGCGGTTCGTCGAGCACCGCGATGGTCCGTGTGGTGCCGTCGCTGTCGACGTGCACGAGTGTCTGTTGGGCCGCGGTCCAGCGCTGCATGACCGCGAATCCGTCGAAGCAGTCGAACGAGACGATCCTGGATCCCACGACATGGTCGAGGAAGGGATGCCATCGTCCGGGGTCGCCGGGCTCGGCCGTCATCACGCGGAAGTCGAGGGCATCGAGGTTGGTGAGGATCGCGAAGCGGTCGCCCCAGTGGTCGATCGAGTACTCGATCCCGTCCTCGCGTGGTCGCACACAGCGTGCGGGTTCAGTCGGCGTGCGGGCATCGGTCAACCACCACTCGCTCGTGACGCGGCTGTCGGCTCCGATCAGGATCCACTCGCCGGATCTGCTCGCGCCCACGCCGACATAGAACCGCTCGTCGGTCTCGGTGCGGACGCAGACGTCCTGTGCGGTCGGGGTGCCGATCTCGTGGCGCCACACCTGCCACGGGCGCATGGCCTCGTCGGGCACCACATAGAAGAGGTGACGGTCATCGGCCGACCATGCCACGCCCGCCGAGATGGTGCCGGGGATCTCGTCGGCGAGGTCCTGCCCGGTGCCGAGGTCGCGCACGCGCAGGGTGCACTTCTCGCTGCCGTCGAGATCGGCCGACCACGCGACGAACCGCCCGTCGTTCGAGACCTCGAGTGCGCCGAGGGCGAAGAAGTCGTGTCCCTCGGCTTCGCGGTTCTCATCGAGGACGATCGACTCCCCGGCACCCTCGGCGGATCGGCCGCGCGTGTGGATCGGATACGACAGACCCTTCCGTGTGGCCGATGCATACCACCATCCGCGGTGCTCCACCGGCGGGGACACATCGTCCTCGACGATGCGGGAGACGATCTCGTCGTAGAGCGCACCCACCAGTGCGGGATCCTCGGCGAAGAACTCGTCGGCCCGGGCGTTCTCGGCCGCGAGATAGGCGAGGGTCTCGGCGCGCGAGGCGTCCCTGAGCCATGCCCACGGGTCCTCGACGGGTCCGAACGCGCGTTGCCACACGTGTGGTTTGCGGGGCGCGGAGGGCACGGGAGTGACGTTCGGCATCGGGTCAGACTAGGGCGACGTCCCGACCCGACGGGCTGTACCTTGCTCGTCGTGCGCGTGTGGATCGACCAAGACCTCTGCACCGGTGATGGCCTGTGTGTCGACCACTGTCCGGATGTGTTCGTCCAGCTCGAGGATGGCATCGCGTACGTGGCCGAGTCGGGCGTCATCCTGAACGATCCGGGCGGGTCGGGATCGCTCGCCGATGTCCAGGATCGGCACCTCCAGTCGGTGGTGGAAGCAGCCGATGTCTGTCCGGGAGAGTGCATCTTCATCGAGATGGACGCGACTATTCGGGCAGAAGAGATGCCCCTGTTTGCCTAAATGGCCGTCGGTGACACCCCGCTCCTATTGTCGTGTGGCAATGGAGCGCAAGGGTTTCGCACACATCGACTCCGACCTCGCACGAGCCCTCGATCTGCTCGGCGAGCGGTGGACCCTGTTGATCGTCCAGACGATCCGCGACGGTCATGTCCGGTTCGAGGCGCTCCGGGAGGAACTGGGCATCGCGCGCAACATCCTCGCGAGTCGTCTCGAGGATCTCGTGGGGGCCGGAGTCGTCGAGCGCCGCGCCTACACCGAGCGTCCCCCGCGGGACGAGTATCACCTCACCGAGGCCGGCCACGACCTCTCCGTCTCGCTCGACCACCTCGCCCAATGGGGCAAGAAGTGGATCTGAGCCGCGTCGGGTCGCTTCGACCTAACCTGACACTGTGACTTCCACTCGTCGGGGCTTGATCGCGTTCCCCGCGCTCGCGATCGCGGTGTCCGTGTCGTGCGGTGCCGTCGACACCATGGCGGGGGTCACGAGTGTCGCCACGTCGTCGGCATCGGTCGGTGCGGCCGCGTCGGGTTCCCCCGGTGCCGGATCGAGTCAGGGTGCCAAGCCGCCGACGACCACGGTCGCAAAGGGTGGTGCGGCGCGATCGGTCGCATCCGTCGCGGCGGGCATCAAGGTCGCGCGTGAACGGTCGGCCGGGTACAAGCGCTCCCTGTTCACGCACTGGATCGATGAGGACGGCGACGGGTGCAACACCCGCGAGGAAGTGCTGATCGCCGAATCCACCACGCGCGCCCAGGTCGATGCCTACGGCTGCAAGGTGATCGCCGGCGACTGGTACTCGCCCTATGACGGTGCGTCCCACACCGATCCATCCGATCTCGATATCGACCATTTCGTGCCGCTGAAGGAAGCGTGGGACTCGGGTGCGCATTCGTGGACGTCGGCTCGCCGTCGTCAGTTCGCCAACGATCTGTCCGACCCCCGTTCGTTGATCGCGGTGACGGCGGGCGAGAACCGGTCCAAGGGTGACAAGGACCCCTCGAACTGGATGCCCGACCGCACCGAGTACTGGTGCACATACATCGCCACCTGGGTCGCTGTGAAGGCGCGATGGGGTCTCACGATGGATGAGAGCGAGGCGGGACGAGTCCGCAAGATCGCAGCCGGGTGCGGGTCGACGAAGGTCCCGGTCTGGGGCCGGGGTTCGGAGTCGGGATCCGGTGCGACAGGGGGAACCACATCGGGTTCGGTCGCGCCGACCACGACGAGTGCCGGCTCGGCTCCGGCGACATCGCCGTCGGCCACGTCGCCGTCGGTGACCCCCACAACCCCGACCACATCTCCCGCAGCCGGAGCTCTGCCCGAGGGAGTCCCCGGCCGCTTCTGCACCCCCGAGGGTGCACGCGGCACCTACAAGGGGGACCCTGTCGTGTGCTCCCGGACGAAGGCCGATGGGACGCGGTATTCGGACAATCGGGCACGGTGGGTGAGGGTCTGAACCGGCCCGCCGGTGTCGCCCGGGCTCCCGATAGCCTCGTGTCTCATGTCGAAGAAGACCAAGAAGCGCAAGGCGCGTCTGCGCCGCTCGAAGGCCAACCACGGCAAGCGCCCGAACATGGGCCGGGGCTGAGGTCCATTCCTCGATGATCCGTCTCGTCGCCCTCGAGGTTGGCGGCGACACGGAACCGTGGGAGACCATCGGTCTCCCGGTGGATGAACCGACGATTGGAATTCCGATCCCTCCTCGGCGTTCGCGGATTGCCGATGTCGAGGTGAGATTCGCGGGTGGCGAACCCGGATTGCAGGGCTGGGTGTTCGCGCACCCCGCGCACGAGGGAGATCCCCTTGTTGTCGATGTCGCCGGGATCAGAACCACCATCGTCGGTGCCGACCCCGAACACGCCTCGAATGGGAACACGACATCACCGTTGGCCGGCGCAGCCGCGGTCGGTCTCGATCATGTGGTCGTGCGCACGTCGGATCCCGAGGGCTTTCGCGACGCGGTGGGTCGAGTGCTCGGTCTCGAGTTGCGACGTGTGCGTCCGGTGGGCAACGGATGGGAACAGTGGTTCTACAAGCCCGACAACACCGTGATCGAGGTCGTCACGTCGCCGGATCTACCCCGAGGTCCGGCCACTCTCTGGGGAATGGTCGCCAGCGTCGATGATCTCGATGCCATCGCAACCCGACTCGGTGACGACGTGGTGTCGGCCCCGAAGGCCGCTGTTCAGCCGGGACGCTCGATCTCCACCGTGCGACAGTCGGTCGGTCTCGGTGTGGCGTTCGCGCTGATGACCCCGCACCAGCGCTGACGTCGCTCACCAGTCGTCGCCGTCGGCCTCGTCGCCGTCGAGGGTGCGCAGGTGGCGCACACCCTCCTCGCAGGTCTCGTTCAGTGGACACCACCGGCAGTGGAAGCCCGGCCGGACCTCGGCGTCGCGCGTGCCCGAGATCAACTCGGCCATCGCACGGGCTCCCTGGCCGGTGCGGCGCACCGCGGCCTGCAGGACCCCCTCGGTGACCTCCTCGTGGTCGAGGCGGGCACGTTCCAATGAGTAGGTACCGAGACGCCGCGGGGCCTGGCGGCTCCGCAGCGTCTCGATGAGCGCGTAGTACCGGAGGTCGTCGCGGTGCTGCGCTCCGATCCATCCCGACTTGAGGTCGATGATCACGCGGCGGCCGGGGAGTCCGAGCACGAGGTCCATGCGGGCGGTGAAGATCACTGCCCCCGAAAAGAGCGTGTACTTCGCGGTGTACTCCACCATCGGCCGCCATTGCGGCTTGATCGGGGGAAAGCAGTCCCCGAAATTGGTGACCAGTTGGACGACCTGGCCCCGAAGCTCGGCCATGTCGTGGTCGGGCAGGGTCTCGAGGAACGCCGAGGCTGATTCGCGGGGGTTCTCGATGATGCTCGTGATCGCGGCCTCGACGAGATCGGCGGGAACGGGTTCACCCGGCCAATTGATCATCAACTCGATGGCCTTGTGGGCCACCGTGCCGCGCACCGTCGGGACCGACCACGCGAACTTCTGCGAGCGCTCCGCGAGGAAACGCTTCTCGCATCCGTGGACGGTGCCGAGATGGTGCTTCGTGACCCGGAGCGGATCCTCGGGCGTGAACAGCCCGTCGATCGGTGCGAGTTCGTCGGCCAGCATCGTCTCGACCCCGGCGACGATCTCGCGTGGCAGCGGTTCCCATCCGGCGGGCACGCCGAGTGAGTCGATGATCTCGAGCTGCAGTGGATTCAGTTCCTCGGTCATGTCGGGCTCCGCATGTCGGGTCTCACATTAGGGAAGGGGTGGGACGCGGGACCGGGAAGCAGTGAAACACCCCTCTGCGACGATGTGGCCATGGCAGTGGGCACCACGACAGCACATGGCGCACACGGCGCGGACCGTGCCCACGGTGCGTCCGGCGCCGACGCCAGAACAGAAGTGAGAGATGGCATCATGCCCACGTCACTGTTCACCGAGGCAGCCCGGGTTCTCGCCCAGCATGTCGCCGGCATGGATCTCACGGTTCCGGGTTTCCGCAGTCCACCCCGCACGGTCGGGGTCAACCGGACCCTGCGGCGCGCATCTGACGGACTCGGGGGCGTCGTCGCAGTGCGACTCACCGATCGTCCCTTCACCGCGGTCATCGGGGACATGATCGAGGGCGTCGTCGTGCTCAACCGGTTGGATGTCGCCGACGCCGACAGAGCCCGCACTCATCTGTGGCGGCTCATGCTCGCCTTCACCGTCGAGGCGGTGCCGGCCCGCCGCAGAGACGCCCCGAATCGGCGCGTAGCCTGAGCCGTTCCGCGCCCGGGTGGCGGAATTGGCAGACGCAGGGGGCTTAAACCCCCCAGCCGCGCAAGTGGCGTGTGGGTTCGACCCCCACCCCGGGCACATTCACA
>Ga0169931_10001727_pt1 | contig 35999 bp, 38 predicted proteins | sample Kivu_15m_20L_FD_129675 | JGI IMG/M metagenome (GOLD analysis project Ga0169931, IMG submission 129675) | Freshwater microbial communities from Lake Kivu, Western Province, Rwanda to study Microbial Dark Matter (Phase II) - Kivu_15m_20L... | ecosystem: Environmental > Aquatic > Freshwater > Lake...
CGCGCTGCAGTCGGGCGGTCACCTTTCGTCGGGTGCCTCCGTCACGGGGATGCAGCGACGTCCCGTTGGCGAGGGCGTGGGCATGCTCGGTCTCATCGAAGTCGTGACACCCACGTATTCCGGCGGTGCGGGCAAAGCGCCTAAGTCGGTCGTCGTGAAGTACCCCACCGAAAACGAGGCCAACCTCGTCGTCGCGACGACGTTCAACGTGTACCAGCGCGAAGTTCTCTTCTGTCAGCGCGTTGCACCCAAGGCCGGAATGCGCGTGCCGAAGGTCTATTTCTCCGCGTTCAACGGCGAGACGTCGTTCATCATCGTGATGGAAGACCTCTCCGAATACACGATGGGCGACCAGGTCGAGGGCTGCAGCATTGCGCGCGCGGAAGTTGCCGTGCGGGAACTCGGCATGCTCCACGCATCGTTCTGGGAAAAGGTCGACACCCCCGAATTCGAATTCCTTCCGTACCACTTCCCCGGTATCCACTCCGACGCCATGCTCGGTGGTGCACGTGCGGGTTGGGACAACATGGTGTCGATTTTCGGCGACCTCATCTCCGACGAGATCAAGTCGAACAAGGATCGACTCCTCGACACAGTTCCCAAGATGCAGCAGTGGCTGGTTCAGCACCCGTACACGCTCATCCACGGCGACTTCCGCATGGACAACCTCATGTTCGGCACCAAGGCCGAGCACTCGGCGCTCGCCGCCATCGACTTTCAGGGTGCGCTGCGCTGCAAGGGCATCCAAGACGTCGCCTATCTGCTCAGCCACAACATGGACGTGAAGGAGTGTCGCGCTCACGAACAGCGCCTCGTGGAACTGTGGCGCAGCACTCTCGAGGCAAACGGGGTGAAGGGCTACACCACCGAACAGGCGTGGGACGATTACAAGCGCGCGGTGCTGTACCTCTGGGTGTACGTCGCCGTCATCGCCGGCACGCTCGATCCGTCGAACGAACGCGGCAAGGCCTTCATGAGCGCAATGGTCAGCCGCTCAAGCGCCGCCATTCGCGACCTCAACTTGATCTCGCTGCTCGACTCGTTCTGATCTAGGCGGTGCGGTCGGCTGATTTGTCGAGACGGGCGTTGGTGTACTTCGGGCCACCGACCCAACCGCACAGTTGCGGATCGCACTCGTACATTTCACCCTCGAGATGGCGACCGTCGATGGCGAAAATTCCCCAGACACCGTCTTTGCTGACCTTGATGTTGCCGTTGGCGTCGCGCTCGTAGAGCTTGCGGTCGATCGGATGAACGATTCCCCACATGGTCAGACCCCCAGCCACTGATCAAGAAGCATGTGGAACCAACGGATCTTCGACTCCTGGTAGTTGGCCAGCGTGACACCCGGCTTCACCGAGGTCTCGCAGCCGATCTGCACGCGCTCCATGTTGTAGACGTCCTGGTCGAACACCTTGCCGAGGCTGGCAAGGATTTCCGCACTTGACCACGGCTCGTCGAAGTCGAGCGTCTGCATCGGTGCCGGTGCGGGACGCTCGCCCTGGAACGGCGAGAGGAAGAAACACTCCATCAGCGATTCCTTGTGGTTGTCGCCGAGCGGGCGGAATCGGTAGACGATGCGGTTGAACGCGCCCCACGGGTGGAAGTTCGGGAACACCGTGTAGTCGATGGCGTCGAGGTACTCGGCATCCGACCACGTGTCGACCATGTCACCGGCAAGTGGACGCCAACGCTCACGCGCAGCGGCTGCACCGACTTCGCGGGCGGTCTTGCCCTCGGGAATCTGCACCGGCACTTCCTCGTCGACGCGGGTGTCGAGCATCGCGCGCATGATGTCGATCTCGTGGATCGAGTACTTCAGCAATGGGCTCGGCGTTCCACCCGGCGTGATGACGCGTGCGAAGTTCTCCCACACATCGACCTGGCTGTTGGTGTCGCCGAGGTAGTGCATGATCTGCGGGTGCGTGGCATTCACGTGGTACGCCTCGCTGAATGCTTCCTGGGCGATCTTCCAGTTGCACTTCAGTTTCTTGGCGACGTGCGCCGCAACGTAACGATTGCCGAGGTCCCAGCGCTCGAACTGGTTGATGAAGTCGCCGAGGAATGCCTCGAGTGATTCGGCCTTCGGGTCGGGGTTGATGAACACGAAACCGGCCCACGTGCCGACCTTGACTTCGGGAAGGTTGAACTCGGCGGGGTTGACGTGCTCGAAGTCCCATCCTGCGGGGATTTCCTTCAGGTTGCCTTCGTTCGTCCAGGTAAAGCCGTGAAATGCACAACGTAGTTCGCTGCAGCGACCGTCGAAGTGCTTCAGCTGACGACCGCGGTGCAGACACGCGTTGACGTACGCCTTCACGTGACCCTTGCTGGTGCGCATGACGATGTACGACTTGTTGCAGATGTCGTAGACGATGTAGTCGCCCGGCTGTTGGATGTGCTCTTCGCGGCACGCGAACTGCCACGTGCGGCTCCACAGGCGCTCTTTTTCGAGTTCGTGCCACTCGCGCTTGTAGAAGCGATTCGACGACACGTCGGCCGAGCCGAGGTATGGGCTCGATTCAAGACGGAGAACTTCGGGAACCGGATGCGTGTCGGTGTCGAGGAGTTCCTGGTACGAAATGCCCGGCGACCTACGAAGTGCTGGATCGGTTGCTGTCATGGCCCCACGTTAGGGCTTCGGCGTAGCCCACGCGATGGCGGACCGCCCCGGGGGTCAGAACACCTGCAGCAGGTCGACGACGAAAATGAGGGTCTCGCCGCCCTTGATGACACCGCCCGCGCCGCGGCTGCCGTAACCCATGTGCGGTGGAATCGTCAGCTGTCGACGGCCACCGACCTTCATGCCCGCGACTCCCTGGTCCCATCCCGCGATGACCTGGCCGGCGCCAAGGCGGAACTCGAACGACTCGCGACGGTCCCATGAGGCATCGAACTGCTTGCCGTTGCTCCACGCCACGCCGACGTAGTGCACGTCGACGTTCTTGCCCTTCACGGCTTCGTCGCCGGTGCCGACCACGAGGTCTTCAATGACGAGATCGGCAGGCGGGTCACCTGCGGGAACGCTGACGCTGGGCTTGGAGGACATGTCACCTAACGTAATCCGCCATGGGGGAACGTTTGAAAAACCTACGATTGATAGACAAAGTCGCCGTGATCACTGGTGGCGCGTCGGGAATCGGTGCGGGCACCGTCGAGCGCTTCATTGAAGAGGGCGCAAAGTGTGTCGTTGCCGACATCCAGGAAGAGGCCGGCAAGAAGCGCGCCGCGGCACACGGAGCGAATGCCATCTTCGTACGCTGCGACGTCGGAAAGGAATCCGACGTCGAGGCATTGGTTGCTGCAGCCGTGTCGCATTTCGGGCGCATCGACTGCATGTTCAACAACGCGGGCATTCTCGGTGCGGTCGGCCCGGTGGCCGAGATTCCCGGCGGCGAATGGCAACGCTCGATCGACGTTTTGCTGAGCAGCGTCTTCTACGGCATCAAGCACGCGGCGCGGGCGATGATCGCACAGGGCCGCAACACCGACGGTTCAGCGGGAACCATCATCAACACCACCAGCACGGCTGGTTTGCGTGCCGGTCTCGGACCGCACGTCTACACCGCGGCGAAACACGGCGTCGTCGGCCTCACGCAATCGGTTGCGACCGAACTCGGCCGGCAAGGCATTCGCACGAACGCAATTGCACCCGGCGGCACCACGACGGGCCTCACGGCATGGCTGGTCACGGGCAGTTCCGACAATCTCGATGAAGCAAAGAAAAAGATTGGTGTGACGAATCCGATGGGGCGCGGCGGCCGGGTCGAAGACATCGCCAATGCGGCACTATTCCTAGCGTCCGATGAATCGTCGTACGTGAACGGCCACGTGATGGTCGTCGACGGTGCCGGTGAAGTCATCGGCGACCGCAATCACCGCTTCGTGCAACTCGGATCACAAATCGTGCAGGAAACAGGCCGCATCGGCCTCAGCGACACCAAGTAACGGGAGACGAACATGTCACCCGACAAGGAAGCCATCATCGACCTTGCCATCGCCTACACGTGGGCGCTCGACATGCGAAATTTCGACGAACTCGACAAGGTCTTCGCCTCCGATGCCAACGGCATGCTGCACGGCGTTGAATGCATCGGCCGCGATGCCATCAAGGCCCGCATCAGCAAGGCGGTCGCGTGGTTCGACGTGACGCAACACCTCATTTCGAACCATCAGGTCACGGTCACCGGTGACACCGCGACGCATCGCTGTCAGATGCAGGGAATGCACACAAAGTTCGGCACGGACGGCGGCGACAACTACTGGATCGCCGGCTACTACGACGACACATTGGTACGCACTCCCGAGGGGTGGCGCATCACGTTCCGCTTGATGCAGGGAACGTGGCACCACGGCAACCCGACCGTACTTCCACGCTGACAACGCCCGCCCGGTCAGTGACGCTCGCCGAGTGCGCGAATCGGCCGCAGGTGCGGCCGCAGCGCAAAACGGTCACGGCCAACGCGACGAATGTGTGCAACCGCTTCCTCGACGCTGTCGGTAACGAGAACCAAATCCAAATCCCCGCGATCGATCATCCCCCGATCGACCATGGCATCCAGCTGCTCTTGCAGGTCACGCCAGAACTCCGCGCCCATCACGACGACGGGAAAGTTCTCGATCTTGCCCGTTTGGATCAGCGTCAGGGCCTCGAACAACTCGTCCATCGTGCCGAACCCGCCGGGCATCACTACGAAGGCATAGGAGTACTTGACGAGCATCACCTTGCGGACGAAGAAGTAGTTGAAGTCAATGCTCACGTCGAGGTGATCGTTGGGTTTTTGTTCATGAGGCAGGCGAATGTTGCACCCGATACTCGTGACGCCCGCGTCGCGCGCGCCACGATTGGCGGCCTCCATTACTCCCGGGCCACCGCCCGTGATGATCGAGAACCCTTCTTCGCCCAAACGCTTTGATACGAGGCGTGCGTTGTCGTATTCGACCGAACCCTCGGCCACGCGGGCCGAGCCGAACACGGTCACGCACGGCCCGACGAAGTGCAAGCGGCGGAAACCTCGCAACATTTCACCGGTCACGCGAAAGACGGTGCCGAGTTCGCGGACGCGCGAACGCGGGCCACCCAGCAGTGCACGCTCGAGACGTTTGTTCAGTCGCATTGCATCCCGAAGCTATCGGTCAGATGCGCTCGAGCGCCCCTCCGTCGAACAACGGGGTGATGCCATGCGTCGCCTCGTCGGCCACCAGTTCGTCATCCGTCGGTGGGCTGAGGTCACCTTCGGCAGCCGCAAGAACCAATGGCAACAGCCGTGCGTCGCTGGTCGAGTTCAAGAACAACCGATCGCGAGACAAGACGAACCTCACTGCCCGAGCGATTGCATCAGGGTCAGAGATCGGTTCGTACCAACTGAACTTCTTCGCATCGGTGTCGCCCCACCGACCACGGGCAATCGCCTTGATTGTCTGCACTGCGACGTCGCGTTCGGCACACAACGACAACAACGACTCGACGTCTTCCCGATAGTCAGCCCACGACATCATCGTGTGGTTGTAGGGGAACAACACCGTGTCGTAGTCACGCGCCGCAAGGCTGTGCAGATGTACGCCGGGAATCCGGCGACCGTGACCCGTAACGCCCACGAAACGCACCAGCCCTTCGTCCCGCGCGGCAAACATCGCATCTACGGCACCACCCTTGGCATGCGCGGTCTCCCATTCGTCGGGTTCGACCAAATTGTGCAGTTGGATCAGGTCAACCGAGTCGACGCCCATCCGCTCGAGTGACGACTCCAACTCGTGGCGCGCCGCATCACCCGACCGCTGCCCCGTTTTCGTTGCCAGAAACACCCGACTGCGGTTGCCCATCAACCACGATGCCAGGTTTGCCTCGGCGCGACCGTTGCCGTACATGGCAGCGACGTCGATGTGGTTCACGCCGTGGCGATCCAACAGCTCGAGCGTCGCAGCAACTCTTTCGGGGTTCATCGCCCCGAGAGCCGCAGCACCGAAGATGACGCGACTGGATTGGTGTTCGGTGCGACCGAGTCTCGCGCGGGGAATCACTAGTCGGCAAGACCCGCGGCGATGGCGCGGTTCGTTTGTTCACGGAACTTCATCACGTCGAAGCCCACGATCAACTTCACCGGCGTCTCGATGATCACGCGGTGCGGCGAATCGAGGAACTTGGCGAAGGCCTGGCGGTACTTGTCCTGCGGGTTTGCTGCCGCGCCGGACAGCGCGCCGTAGAACCAGGTCTTCAGTTCGTCGAACCCCGGATCACCGTTCTGGTGCACCTTCGAGTCGCCCTTGTAGCTGGCCGTGCGCCCATCTTTGTTGATGACGATGCCCGATTGCGGGCGCTTGCGCAAGGCCGGAACGCGCTTGCGGCGCTCGGCGCACGTGGTCCAGAACGTGCCGTCCTTGTAGATGTAGGCAACGACCACACCAACCGGATGGCCCTCTTTCGTCGTCCAGTTGAAGATGCACTCGCCGCCCTGGCCGACGAGTTCGGCCAGCTCGGCATCGCTGAGTTGCATCCCCGCAAGATCTTCGTAATCGAAGTCCGACATGTTTCCCCCCTTGTGAATCCGCCTCACAAACTAGGCGATCACCGAACGGCACGGCACTCATGATGCGCCGTTCGGCGGGCTACCCTGACCGCATGATCACAGGACGTTGTTTGTGCGAGGCCGTGACTTTCGAGTTGACGGGCGACATCATTGCCACCGCGGTGTGCCATTGCGACCGCTGCCAGCGACAGGGTGGGTCGGCCTTTTCGGTCAACCTGGTTGCCCACGAGTCGCAGTTGAAAGTGAACGGAGAACTGAAGACCTTCGAAGAACGTGGCGAGCGCAAGGACGACGTCTACGTGCGCCGCAAGTTCTGCCCGGGCTGCGGATCACCGATCGTGTCGGAGCTTGCGAAGTCGAACGGCATCATCGCCGTGAAGGCCGGCGTACTCGACGACAAGTCATCGGTGAACCCGACCGTGGAAGCGTGGTGCGTCGACCGCCAGCCCTGGGTGTCGCTGCCCGGCATGGCGATGTCGATGGAGCGCGAACAGCCCTAGTCGCCCAAAGTCTTTCGAGAACAAAAGAGGCCCGGACCTTGCGGTCCGGGCCTCTTGACGATGGTGGCGGGGGCAGGATTTGAACCTGCGACCTTCGGGTTATGAGCCCGACGAGCTACCGGGCTGCTCCACCCCGCGTCGTGGGGCGAAGTGTATCGGCGGATCAGAGGTCGCCAACCCCCGAGCGAAGAATCGCGCGCCGTTCGCGGTCGCACGCCGTGCGGACGTGGCAACCCGCGAAGTGGTCGTTCACGAGACCCATCGACTGCATGAAGGCGTACATCGTGGTCGGCCCGACGAACGACCACTCTTGCTTCTTCAGCGTCTTCGAGAGAGCAGTCGATGCAGCGGTGCTGGCCGGCAACGATCCGAGTGAGTCGGGGGCGGGAAGGTTCGCTTTGTCGGCGAACGACCAGACGATGGCCGCAAGCGACTCCCCTGCCTTGTGCATCGCGTTCAGCCGCTGCGCATTGTTGATGGTCGACTCGATCTTCCCGCGGTGGCGGATGATGCCTGCGTTGGTGAGGAGCTTGTCGACTTTTGCTTCGCTGAAGCGCGCGACTTTCGTGGGGTCGAATCCCGCGAAGGCTTCGCGGAACGATTCGCGTTTGCGCAGCACGGTGATCCACGAGAGCCCGCTTTGGAAACCCTCGAGACAGATCTTTTCGAACAGCCGCGTTTCGTCGGTGACGGCGCGGCCCCACTCGTTGTCGTGGTAGGCGACATAGATATCGCTTCCTTCGCACCATGTGCAGCGTTGCGGAGCCTCTACCACGGCACTGTCATACCATCCCTTCGCCATGCCGGCTGATTACGCTGGGCTTTAATGGCGAAAAAACCCGGCTTCAAGAAATTCAGGAAGTTGGTAGCAACCGACATCGACACGTTGCGTGCCGAGTTTGCCCAGATGCGCACCGACCTCGACGTGACGCGCAAACAGCTCGACGAAATGATCTCGATGAACGACGAACTTCTCGCCGCGAACAACAAGGTGGTCGCCGACCTGCGGGTACTCGACGACCGTTTGGCACACATGGGTCGCGAGTTTGCGAACCAAATCCACGAATTGGCCTCGGGAATCGACGGTCTCGAGAAGCACGCTGATTCCGTGTCGGCGGAAACCGTTGCCGAACTGCACGCGGTGCAGGCACGACTGGCCGCAGAGCAGGTGCGCTACGAAATTGCGTTTCGCCAGGACCTCGCGGAGATCGCCGACAGTCTGCGTCGCGCTCGTTAGCTGCCGATGGCCACGAGGGCCTGGCGGATCAGTTCGCGTGCGGCTGCCTGCTTCTCTTGGTACGTGGCAAAGTCGGGTGGCGACTGACCAAGTGCTGCGTCGGCGTCGGCGAACAGGTCGTCGGCGCGCGCCAACAACTCCGCAGGCGTTTGGCCCGCCGTATCGGGCACGGTTGTTTCGGGCTTGGTGCCCGAGTCGGTGGTACCCGAGTCAGTGGTTTCCGAATCCGTACCCGTTGATGCGCTGCCCTTGCCGTCGTCGACCCTGTCGCCGAGATCTGTCTTGAACCCGGAGAACAACTTGCCGATCGCCGCACTGACGGAGTCGGCAATCACCGACTCCTCGAGATACGACGCCATCACCTTGCGCACAAACACTTGTCGGGCGGCCGTGTCATCGGGGCGCACGAAGAGCGGTCGCACGTAGACCAGACCCTTGCCAACGGGGACGATCTGCAGGTCGCCGTAAACGACGCGCGAACCGCGAAGGTCGAGCGGCGTGATGGTTTGCGAAATCACGGGGTCGCTGTCGAACTGCGCCGCAATGGTTGCGGGTCCGGGCGGCAGCGGATCGTTGAATTCGTACAACGTCAACTTGCCGAACGAGCCGGGATCGCTGGACACGACCATCATCGAACGCAGTTCCTTGCGGGCATCGTCCGAAGAGAACGGGACGAACGGCCGCAACATCGAGAACGTTGGCGTCTTCACCTTGCCCGTCGGGTCGTGGAAGATCGTGTAATACGGCTCGAAGCGCTCGACGTTGGCTTCCTGCACGTCGACGGCATCGCCGGTTGCGGTGGCCGCGCCCGCAAGACCGCCGGAGAGGGTGGTCGACTGTTCGGGTTCGAGCGGCGGTGCCTGCGCCACGCTCCACGCACCGTCACGGTTGAAGAACAGGTTGGGGTCGTCGAAGTGGTACTTCGCGTAGACGTTCGTCTGCACGCGGAACAGATCTTCGGGGTAACGGAAGTGCGCACTCAAAGACTTGGGCGCCTTGTCACCATCGGTGAAAAGTTTCGGGAATGCACCCCGCCACATCCGAATGATCGGATCCTTGTCGTCGATGACGTAGAAGGTGACTTCGCCCGTATAGGCATCGACGACCGCCTTCACGCTGTTGCGTGCGTAGTTGAAGGAGTGCGACAGCCCGCCGCCCGGAGTCAATTGGTCAGTGTTTGCACGCTGCGCGTACGGGTAGCGGCTGGTCGAGGTGAAGGCGTCGATCACCCAATCGACCTTGCCATCGTGCACAACTGGGTACGGGTCGGCGTCGTAGGTGAGGAACGGTGCCAACTTCTCGACACGGTCGCGCACGTCGCGCACGAGGAGAATCTGCGAGTCACCCTCGACGAGGCGTGAACCGAACAGGTTGTACTCGCCGAAGTTGATGGCCATCGCAAGACGCTTCAGTGTCGAGTCCAACTTGATGCCGGCCTTGCCCTTGTAGTCGAGGGGCTTTTCACCGGCACACGGCTGCTCGGGCGTGCCGGTGTTCGTGATGGCATAGGTCAATGGACCGTTGCCGAAATACAACTCGGGACGCTTCACACCCAAGTCGACATACACCGGGCGTCCATCGGTTGTCACCGAACTAGCGGGTGCGGCAATAACATTGCAGCCGTGCGTATAGAGAAGGTGACGCGAGACCCAGGTGCCGTTGGGGATGCCAGCTGAGTTGAGCTCGCGTGTCGCGAGCATGACCTGCTGAAGACGGCCGTCGATCGAATAGCGGTCGACGTCGAGGTCGCGAATCGCATAGAACGACGTGAGACCCTGGTCGAGAGAGAAGCGGTCGCGCATCTGCGTCGGTTCGAGCTGTCGCACGTCGCGCAATGCGGCGACGTTCGCCTCGACGTCGTCGAGACCGATGTTCTCGACATCGAAGTCGACCTTCTCGACGGTGTCGAGACCGAGCGCGGCCTTTGTCGCGTCGAGGTTGCGGTCGATGTACGGCAACTCACGGCTGCTCACGTTGGGCTGCACGACGAAACGCTGGATGATCGCCGGGTACGCAGTGCCGGCAACGACGGCGACGACAAGCCACAGACCGACGGCCAACACCGGCAGACGCCAGCCACGCTGGCGCACGTTCCACAGGAACAGAATCGCAACCGCAAACGAGACGAGAATCATGAGGTTAAGAGCGGGAAGCTGCGCCTTCACGTCGGTGTAGGTGGCACCCTGGACGACACCACGGGATGAGCGGGTGAGGTCGAATCGCTGCAGCCAGTAGTCGGCTGCTCGCACGAGCGCGAGACCCGCCAGCAACACCGACACATGAACCTTTGCCTGCGGCGTGACGCGCTGCTCGGGGTCCTGCACTCGAATCGAGCCGTTCACGTAGTGCGAGACACCGGTGATGATGGCGATAAGGACAAGCGCCCCGAAGAACCAAGTGACGACGAATTCGGCGAAGGGCAGGCGGAAGACGTAGAAGCCGACGTCGTTCTTGAACAACGGGTCGTCGACTCCGAACGACTTGTGGTTGCGGAACATCATCCAGTTCCGCCACTGGGCCGAAGCGGGCAAGCTGATGACAAGACCGAGTACCAATGCGATGAGGGTGCGCGTCAGTTTGCGACGCTTGCGCAGCAGAGTGCGCAGCTGTGCAAGTGCGCGCTGTTCCTGCGAATCAGGAACCGACTCCGGGGCCATGCGATCGGCGATCGCGAGATTGACCCACAGGAGCACTGCGAACACCAGCGCGAATGTGCCGATCAGCATCCACTTGGTGCCGAGGATCCCCCAGTACACGTCGGTACGACCGAGCGAACGGTGCCACAGCACGTTGATGTAGAAGGTGGAGAGGCTGCGTGCCGACAGAATCAGCAGCAACAGCACCGCAACGGCGGCGATGATGACGATTCGCCCGCGTCCCGGCTTACGAATTCTCAGCTTGGGGATACGGGGGGAATTACCGGGTAAATCCGAGGGGTTGCGCACGCCCGAAGGTTAGTTCGGCAGGGGTGCCAGCAGGCAACGGCAGCCCGCATGTGCGAGTGGCTCGGTGTGACCCGTGGGGAATTCTTTGCCGAGGACAACACAGCCGGCGAGTGAGTTGTCTTCCGCATCGGCGCACGCCGGACCGTTCGGGTCGACCATCCAACACACCTGTGTGCCGGGCACGAAAGTGACGTACATCCCGCGGCTGTAGGCAAGGCATGCAACGTCGTCAATGTGCTCGTCGATTTGGGTCGACTTCCACTGCCGGTAGACGCCGCGAATCGCCTTCGCGGCACCCTCTTTGTCGGCGGCGTGCGTTGCGAGCACTTTGCTGATCTTGTCGCGCAACGGTGTGACGAGAAGACGCTTGACCGTCTCGGTGATTGCCGGATTCACATCGGACTTCGTCGGTGTGCGCTTCGCATTGGTGTCGACGAAGTTGGCACCGGCTTTCGCGGCCGCCGTCACCTCGCTCGACAGAGCGTCGACGTATTTCGCGGTGTGTTCGGCGGGAGTGCCGCACATCGCCTTGAGCTCCATCACCGGCTTGCGCTTGCGGAGATGTTCCAGGATTTCGTTCTCTTCGTCGGCGAGTACGCGCTTCAGGTTGCGCGACATCTTGGTGACGAGCGGGGCAAGCGCTTCCGAGCGATGCTCGAATGCGGCATCGTTGCGCACGGGTTCGACGGCGGGTGTCACCTTTGGTGTCGCGGCGGTGTCGTCTTTCTTCTTGCGAACTTCGATGACGTCGCCTTCGCTGGGCTTCGAAACTGATGACGCCCGCAAGCGAGCGAAAATGTCGTCGACCTGGTCACGCGGTGGCGCGGGAACTTCTTCAATGGACGACTCATCAACCGGCTCGGGCTGCGAATGGTCGACGCTCGGGTGCTCGGGATTCACGCGCGTTGGTTCGGGACGCACGCGATCCTTGCCGAAGAGCGACACGACATTCGACGGTTCGGGCGTCGCAACTTCGGACGTCGCCTCAACGACGATTGCCACTTCTTCGACAAGTTCTTCGACAACTTCTTCGGTGATCACTCCTGCAACCACTTCGACATCTTCGACGACTGTCTCTTCGGTCACGATCTCTTCGACCGTGATTTCTTCGATGGGGACTTCGGCGATTGGTTCAACGATTGGTTCTTCGGTGCGACCGCCGTCGAGATCGTGCTTCTCGCGATCGAACATTTCCACGACCGGCGCATTCAGCGTGATCGGCGCAACGGGGCCAGTGGTGGGTGCGAGGTTGACAAACTCGCGCGGCAGGTCGTCGTCGACGGATACGAGGCCCGTCATGACGTCATCGGTGGCGAGACGGGCACGCTCGAATGCGTTCAGCAAGCGATCACGGTTCGCGACGAGCTGTTCGATCTGGGCGCGCGCAAGTTCGCGACGGCGGGCCAGTTCCGACAGCACCTTCTCGCGGTAGTCGCGGGCCTCATTGACCATTTCGCGACCCTGCTGCTTGGCGAGTTCGATTTCGGCCTCGGCATCGGCGGCGGCATCGTCGCGACGGCGAACGGCCTCGAGTTCGGCCTCTTCGCGCAGACGGGCTGCGTCACCGGCGGCCTCTTTGACCAAACGGGTGGCGTTTTCCTCGGCCCGCTGACGGATTTGGGTACTTGCCTCGCGGGCGGCCCCGAGCACACGGGCGGCTTCCTCGCCGAGAAGTGCGGTGACGACTTCCTCGTCGAGCATGCCGGGGGCAGACATCCCCCGTGTTTGCATCGCCTTCAGTTCGCTTTCGAGGAACCGCTCACGCTCTTGCAGACGGGCGAGCTCGGCCGAGACCATGCGCAGGAAGTCGCGCACTTCGGTTTGGTCATAGCCACGGCGTGCGACGGTGAACGCCGCGGCGCTGACGGCAGCGGGCGACGACGGGTCGGGGCGTGAAAATGAAATCGCCATTTGGGAAATGGTACGCCCGCGCCACTACCCAAACGTGGCATTGCCTCTTTATGCGCTGCCGTGACAATTGAGGCATCAGTTGCTTGGCGGTGGCGGCGCCAACTTGCCCCCGCCGTATTTCGCCAGCGCATCGAGGGCCTCGTCGAGCGTGCCAACGGGCACGATCGTGAGGCCCGAACCCGCCGCCGCGCGTGCGGACGCGATCTCATCGGGTGTCTGCGACTGGGGAACGAGGAACACCTCGGCGCCGCTGCGTTCGACGGCGACGGCCTTTTGTCGCAGCGCGCCGATTGCACCAACCGTTCCGTCTTCGGCGATGGTTCCCGTAGCAGCAACCGCAGCTTTGCCCATGAGGTTGCCGGGCGTGAGTTCGTCGAGAAGCGCCAGCGCAAACGCAAGCCCTGCCGACGGTCCGCCAATTGAGTCGGTGGAGATGTCGACCTCGAAGGGAACGTCGACGGTGCGCGTGTCGGCAGGAACGATTCCGATGATCGTGCGCGTTGCATCGTCGGGACTGGCAATGAGGCGCACTTTTTCCGTGCGCCGCGTTTCGTTGGGATTCGAGTTCAACGTGTTGACGACGATTTCCACGACGTCGCCCGCCTTGCGCCCTTCCATTGCCTTCACCAGAACGTCGAGCGCCGGGGTCGGCGTGCCGGCAAGCGATTCGATGACGTCACCGGGGTTCAGCCGCTTGCACGCCGAGTCGACTGCGGGTTTTTCCTCGCAAATCACCTGTTCGACGACGACCGACCCGTAGTTCAAGGAGACGTCGTAACCAAGACGCTTGAGCGCCACGTATTCGGCAATCTGTTTCGCGCCCACCATCGCCTGGAAGCCGAGTCGCCGCTGTTCGACCGGCGAGCGATCGCCGAACCGTTCGAGTTTCGTCTCGATGGCAATGTCGTCGTCGACCCAGCCGACGAAACCCTCGAGCGCCGTCAATTGCGATCCGTAGGCGGTGACGAAACGAACGCTGTTGCCGGTTCGGTAACGCGTGACATCGGTGGCGCCGGTGCCGAATCCGAGGCGCGGAGCGACGGCGTCAACCGACCCGGGCGCAGTTTCCCAGCGTTCGATTGTCGTGGCGCCGGCAACGATGATCGCAATCAGAACCAACCACGACAGGGTCAGCATCGGAAGGGCCCACCACAGTCGGCGCACGGACACCGTCGGCTGCGGCGCGGCGGGAATGACCGGCGGGGGCAGTACGCTCTGCGGCGATTGATCGGGAGACGCATCTGACATGACTGCGCTGATTGTTGCATTGTCGACGGCGGATGTCACCGTGCGCGCCGGTGTCGTGGGTCTCGTCGCCGCCATCGCCATTGCCCTTCTTGGTTTGCGCATCGACTGGACGCAGCTGCGGGGCGGCCGGCGCCGTCCCATACCTATCTATCTCCGCGTCGACCAGCGACCCGGACAGGTTTACCGTCTGCCTTCGGCACGGCGCCGCGTAACGGCAACGGGTGGCCTCGTGGGGTTCGCCATCGCCACGGGTCTCGTCATTGCCCTCGCCCTGTCCGTCGCCGCCGCCCTGCTGGTCGAGTCGGTCACCAATCTCTTGCGCTGATCCGTGGAGCAGGTCCCCGTCACGATTGCGGCCGTCACGCTTGCCGCTCACAGCAACGATACGGCGACCCTCGAAGCCGCATTCAACGGCGACGATCCCCATGTGCGCGCGATCGCATTGTCGTCGCTTCACAAGAGCGCTGCGTTGACAACACGGCACATTGCTCTCGCACTCAGCGATCCCGAACGGTTGGTTCGGCACCGCCTCGCCCGCATTGCCGCGCACGATTCACGTGTCGACCTCTTGCGACTGCTGTCGGATGACGACTTCGCCGTGGCCGAAACGGCGGCATGGGCGCTGGGGGAACGCGATGCCGTGTCCGATGCCGAAATGCAGGCCCTCATCATGTCGGCCACGGCCCATGCGCATCCTCTCGTCCGTGAATCGTGCGTGGCGGCACTGGGATCGCTCGGTGATGAACGTGGACTTCCCGCCATTCTCAATGCCTGCAACGACAAGCCCGCGGTGCGGCGGCGGGCGGTCATTTCGCTCGCCCCGTTCGACTCGCCCGAGGTGACGGCCGCCCTCCGCGTGGCCCTCGCCGACCGTGACTGGCAGGTGCGCCAGGCCGCGGAGGACCTGCTCGCAGCGGCCGGTTTGTCCGACTCCGAAACCGGTGGCGACGAGCCGTAACGTTGGGAAACGCCCGCGTGCAAGGAGGGGTCCAATGGACGCAACGTTGATCGAGCGCATTTTGCGCGACATGCACGAACAATTCGACCGCAAGGGCAACCCCGAGGGCTTCCCCGCATTCCACGACGTACCGATCGATCGATACATCTCCGACGAGTTCTGGGAACTCGAGCAAAAGCACCTGTGGTCTCGCGTGTGGGTGATGGCGGGCCGCGAGGAAGATGTCGCCAACCCAGGCGACTACTTCACGTTCGACCATCTGCGCGTTCCGATCGTCGTCGTGCGCGGCAACGACCGAAAGTTGCGCGCGTTCTACAACACGTGCCAACACCGCGGTGCGCCCGTCGTGCGCGAGGAAAAGGGTTGCGCCAACCAGTTGCGTTGCCAGTACCACGGGTGGGTGTACAGCATCGATTCGGGTGAACTGAAGAGCGTTCCCGATGAACGCGACTTCATCGGCCTGTGTCGCGAAGAGAAGTTCCTCACGGAGATCAGTTGCGAGTCGTGGCAAGGATGGATCTGGGTGAACCAAGACCCCGATGCGGCCCCGCTGCACGACTGGTTTGGTGTGCCGTTCCAACAAATGGAAGAACTCGGCGGCAAGGAACTTCGCGCCGTCGGCCCGCGCGTGATGGACATTCCGTGCAATTGGAAGGTCACCGCCGAGGCATTCCTCGAGGTGTACCACTTCCGTTTCATTCACGACCGCGGTGGCTGGAGCGCACTCGACAACCGCGGTGCGTCGATGGGCCTGTTGCCGAACGGCTGCAGCCGCATGGTGACGCCGTTCTCGAAAAAGGCCTGCGAACTGCGCGGCATGTCGGACTGGACCGACTTCCAAACCTTCAAGGACGATCGCTTCATCGACATCCCATCGGTCAACGACATGATCCGCTCGACGAGCACCGCATTTTCGCTGTTTCCGAATCTCATCTCGCCGGTTGCCGCGTACGGATTTCCGTTCATCATGTTCTGGCCGATCGACAAGTCGAATACCCGGCTCATGTGGTCGCACTACGCACCGAAAGACTGGGAGGGCGACGAACTGCCACCGCACTGGCAACAGCGCATGGATGAGTTCGACCTCATCATGGGGGAGGACAAGTGGAACATGGCCCCGATGCAGCGCTCGCTCGAGTCGCCCGCGATGAAGGGCGTCGTCGTCAACTACCAGGAACGGCGCATCTGGCACTTCCATGAGACGGTTGACCGCACGATCGGCATCGACCGCATCCCTGCTCACATGCGGGTCGCGCAGGTCCTCGGGCCCTACATCGAAAAGGACTGAAACGTCCGACTATCGGGCATCGTCTAGAACAGAAGTTTGTTAGACTCGCCAACAATATGGACGCACCCGTTGGAGTTCCCCAGCCGATTCAGGCTCGCGCAGAGGCGACGGTGTCTGTCGTCATCGAGGCCACCATCAAGGCAATCGAGGAGCACGGCGAGGCGAGCGTTCGCATCGACGACATCCTCCAAGCGACGGGCATCTCGAAGGGTTCGCTCTACCACCACTTCGGCGGTCGCGAAGGTCTTATCGCCGCGGCGCGCGTCGTGCAGTTCAGCCGCTTCGTTGCTGAAGACGCGAAGAACATTCGCGAGACACTGACGAAGACGGCGACGATCCAAGAGTTCATCGCGGCAACATCGGCTCTTGTCCAAGTCGGCAATTCGGCCGAGCGTGAGCGTGCACGCCACAACCGTCTCTCGGTGATCGCCAGTTCATACGGACGACCCGAGCTGCGCGAGTCACTTGCACTTCAACAACACACCCACACCGAAACGATCGCCGATGCGGTTCGTTACGGACAGGACAAGGGCTGGGTCCGCAGCGACGTCGACGCGCGTGCGGTCGCAGTTTTCGTGCAGGGTTACAACCTTGCGCGCGTGTTGCTCGACCTCGACACCGAACCCGTGACGTCTGACGATTGGGAACAGGTCGTGCGCGCGGCTCTCGGGTCTTTCTTCGTCAGACCCGGTTGAACCGCATCGTGTGACACCCCCCTCCTACCGTTGTCGGCAAGGAGGATCGAGTGACAGCATCACCGGCACTTGCTTCCCGCGACAGTTCGTCGCCCTTCGGTGAATCCCACCCGCAATTCCCCCTCTGGTATCTCACCGCCGACCACATCGCCACACTCGGCCTCGATGGCGTGCGACGCGCGCTCGAACAAGTGGCTGCGGCACAACGCAACCTCGACGCGGTCCGCGTGCTGTTGAACGGCCGCCTTCGTCAACTGTCGGCCGCGTCCCCTGCGGTCATGCCCGAACAGGTCATCGTCAAGGCCACGTCGGTTTCACGACCCGACGCCCGCCGCGACATGCAACGTGTCGACACTCTCGAGAAGTTCCCGCACATGCGCGAGGCGGTGCTGTCGGGGGACATTTCAACACATCATGTCGACGTCATCGCGCGGGCCGTGCGCCACCTCGACGGCAACGCATTGCAGTTGTTCGCCGACGAGGAAAGCCGACTCGTCGGTATCGCACGTCGCACCTCGCCCGACAACTTCTCGCGCGTCGTTCAACAAACTGCGCTGCGTGCCGAGCACGACAGCGGGGTCGACACCACCGAACGGCAGCGTCGGCGCACGTGGTTGCGCCATTGGGTCGACAACGATTCGGGCATGGTTCGACTGCACGGCGAACTCGACCCCGAATCGGGCCTGCGCTTGGTCGGACGTCTGCAACGTGCGGTGCAAACGCTCTTCAACGCGGGCGAAGGCCACGACGCCTCGGGGTCGCCATCCGACAAGCCGGCCCATCTGAACGCCCTTGCACTCGTTGCCCTCGTGTGCGACTCGGCTGATTCGAACGTCGTATCGATCAACGGTGGCGGTTCTCGTACCGATGTCAGCGTGGTGGTCGACATCGACACGTTGCGGCGCGGGCTGCACGCAAAATCGGTCATCTCCACGGGCACCGACATCGCGCTACCGGTCGAGACGGTGAGGCGGCTTGCCTGCGAGGCGCGCATCATTCCTGTCGTCATGTCGTCGACGGGTGTGGTGCTCGACATGGGTCGCGCCACACGAATCTCCACCGCTTCTCAACGCAAAGCCCTCGAAACGATGCACCCCACGTGTGCGGTTCCCCGGTGTGGCGTGCCGGTGGCGCGTTGCGAACCCCACCACATCAACTACTGGATCAACGGCGGGCCAACCAACCTCGACAACCTGGTTCCCCTCTGCAACGAACACCACCGTTGCGTCCACGAGGGAGGTTGGCGACTCACGCTCGACGCGGGCACGCGTCGGGTCACCGTCGCCGTGCCGGGTCAGTAGTTTTGGCACATGAGCCCGCGCACCGCCAACGAATTGTTCGACCTCTCCGGGAAAGTTGCCGTCGTGACCGGCGGTAGCCGAGGTCTCGGTCGCGAAATGGTTCTCGCCTTTGCGGCTCACGGAGCCGATGTCGTCATCGCGAGCCGCAAGATCGCGAACTGCGAGTCCGTTGCCGACGAAGTGCGGGGCCTTGGCCGGCGCGCTCTTGCGGTTGGCTACCACGCAGCCAGTTGGTCGGATGCCGATGCGCTCGCCGACGCCGCGTACGCCGAATTCGGCCGCGTCGACGTCCTGGTCAACAACGCCGGAATGTCGCCTCTCTATCCCTCACTCACCGAGGTCAGCGAAGAACTCTTCGACAAAGTCATCGGCGTCAATCTGAAGGGACCGTTTCGATTGTCTGCGAACATCGGCACGCGAATGGTTACCGCGGGTGGTGGGTCGATCATCAATATTTCCTCGGTGGCCAGCCACCGTCCCAGTCCCACCGAGGCGCCCTACGCCGCTGCCAAAGCAGGCATCAACAGCCTCACGAAAAGTCTGGCCGCGGCGTTCGGTCCGACCGTACGCGTCAATTGCATCGTTCCCGGACCCTTTCTCACCGACATCTCGAAAGCGTGGGACATGGAAACGTTCAACGAACACGCGACGACCGCTTACTCACTCGGTCGCGGCGGTGAACCGGGTGAAATAGTCGGCGCCGCGCTGTACTTCGCCTCCGACGCAAGCTCTTACACCACCGGTGCACTTCTCGACATCGACGGTTTGCCTCGTTGACGACACCGCTACTCACCTAGTTTGGATCCGTGACATCGGGGGAAGTCGTCGAAGACGGGACGACGAGAAGCAATACACGCAAGACCGCCGGCAATAAAGAATTTATTGCGATGGTCACCGCCTTCATGGCGATGGGGGCGCTCGCGATCGACATCATGCTCCCCGCATTCCCAGACATGCGCCGCGAGTTCGGCATGTCGCCCGACTCCACCGACGTCGGCTGGATCGTCACCGCGTTCTTTCTCGGCGTTGCCATCGGGCCCTGGCTGTACGGGCCCGCCTCCGACCGTTTCGGTCGGAAGAAACCGTTGATGATCGGCATGGTCCTATACATCGCCTGCGCACTTCTCGCCTGCCTTGCTCCGACGTGGGGTTGGGTCAAGGTGTCACGGTTCATCTGGGGTCTTGCCGCCGGTGCACCCCGAGCCATTGCCACGGCGATGATCCGCGACCGCTACGAGGGCGACACGATGGCACGGCTCATGTCGACGATCATGGCCGTCTTTCTCCTCGTGCCGATTCTCGCCCCCGGCTTCGGCGCCCTTCTTCTCATGGTGTTTCCGTGGCGATCGGTCTTCGTGTGTCCCGCCATCCTCGCGACACTTCTTCTCATCTGGTCGCGCCGACTTCCCGAGACTCTCGCCGTCGAACGCCGCCGCCCTTTCACATGGAGATCAGTCGGCCAGGCCGCACGCGAAGTGGTGACGCACCGACAAACAGTCACCTTCACACTCGCGGTGATGTTCCTCTTCTCCGTCCTCACCGCCTATCTCGCCGGGTCCGAGGTCATCGTCGAAGACGTGTACGGCTACGGGCCGTGGTTCCCGCTGATCTTCGGGTGTGTCGCTTTCGCATTCTCAATGAATGCGCTGAACAACGCGCGCATGGTGCGCACCCACGGCAACATCCCTCTGATCCGGCGCCTCGTCGCGCTTGCCGTTGCCAGCGCGGTGCTCTTCCTTGCGATTGCGTGGCTGTCGGACGGTTCACCCGCGTTCTGGTTGTACATGTTGGCGATCCTTCTCGTCGTGCCGATCGCCCAGGGTCTCGGACCGCTGTGCAACACAGCAGCGATGTCACCCGTCGCACACATCGCGGGCACCGCCTCCAGCGTCATGGCCACGGTCACCACCGCGGGCGGTGCACTGCTCGGCGGTTTTGCCAGCGAGCGCTTCGACGGAACCATTCGACCGCTTGCGACGTGGTTCTTCGTCTGCATCGTCATCGCTGCAGTACTTGTCGCGATAGGTACGGGTGTACCAACGCGTAAACGTGCGCTCAGCGCGCATTGACGCGCGGTACATCTGTTTGGCGACAGATGTTCGTTGATCACGCCAACAGGGGGAAGTACTTTTCCTCGATGTGAATGTCATCGAGTTCGCCGAGCGCATCGCCCGCGATCTCCACGACGGACCCTTGCAGAATGTCTTCGCAACGCGGTTGCGACTCGACACACTTGTCAGTCGCGTTCCACCCGACATTCAGGCCGAAATCCTGCAACTCTCCGAGGCACTGGGCACCACCGTCAGCGATGCCACACTCGCCAACGACATCCTCCACGCCGTGCGCGCGCCGAAGGCAACGGCGGGTCGTGCACCTTCCGTGAAGCCGCGGGTGGCGGCACCATCGTCGACTGGTACGTTCCTCGTTTCGTCAACGTAGGTGGTAGGCCCCATCGACGAAATCATGCGTCATCTGCCAATAATCGACCAGTCTCCACGGCATCACGGTGACAACACGACCACTCGTATTGCGGTAGTAGGTCGACATTCCGGGGTGCGTCCAGATCATCCGTTCGTGCGCCGCATCCGTGGCGGCAACGTTCTCCTGCGTCGCGTCCGGGTCGACCTCGATAACGCGCACTCCGCGTTCGACGACGCGCGCCATGCACGCGGTGATGTGCCGCGCCTGACACTCCGATTGGAAGATCGCGCTACCACCGTGGCCGAGACCCGTGTTCGGACCCTGCAAAAGGAACAAGTTCGGGAAACCAGGCACCGAGATTCCGAGATATGCGTGTGGATTCTCGCCAGACCATGCCTCGTGAAGATCGACACCGCCGCGTCCGGTGATGTTGAGACGCGCAGCCATCTGCGTCACATCGAAGCCGGTCGCAAGGATGATCACGTCGAGGTGGTGCGAGTTTCCGGCCGATGTCACGACGCCTTCGGGCGCGATGCATTCGATCGACTCGGTGACCAACTCGACATGTGGGCGCCGCAATGCAGCGAACCACCGGTTGTCGAGGAGGATCCGCTTGCCGTAGGGCGGATAGTCGGGAAGACATTTGGCGAAGAGGTCGTCACGACCCGCGAGCTCTGTCGCCATGTGGCGCACCATTTCCTCGCGGTGCATGTCGTTCTTCTTGCTCACCGCGCGCTCGGGAAACTCCCACGATGGGTCCTTCTGGATGTACGGATGCAGGCCATCCGCGAAACGCCATGTCATCGTGAAGCGGTACCACTGTGCGTAGTACGGATAGTGATCGAGCATCCACTGAACGCCGTCGGGAATCGGGTCGTGATAACGCTCGACCGGCCGCGCCCACTGCGGACTGCGTTGGAATACCGTCAACGAGGAAACGTCATCGACGATCGCAGGAACCACCTGCATCGAGGTTGCGCCCGTGCCGATGATGCCAACGCGCTTGCCCCGTAGATCGAGACCCTTCGGCCACGTCGCCGTATGGAACGCTGCCCCATCGAACGTCTCCAAGCCGGGGATGCTTGGCATCTTCGGCACGTGCAGTTGGCCGATTGCGCTGACGAGAAACGAATACCTCTCGGTGTAACGACCGGCGGGACCTTCAAGGTCGATCTCCCACTTGCCATCGGTCTCGATCCATTGCGCGGCCACCACTTCGGTACCAAAGCGAACGCGGGACGTGACATCGAAGTCGTTGGCGACTCGTTCCATGTACTCCCGCAACTCGGGCTGTGGCGCGAAGAAACGTGACCATCGGTTGGGCGGTGCGAAGGAGAACGAATACGAGTGGTTCGGTGTATCGACGGCACACCCCGGGTAAGTATTTTCGCGCCACACTCCCCCGACCGATGTCGACTTCTCGACGACCACGTGATGCACACCCAGACGTTGCAGTCGGACCGACATCGCGATGCCACTCGGTCCTGCACCAACCACCAATGCGTCGAGGCCAGCGGGGAAATCCGTCGACGTGTCGAGTGCGATATCCCGCGATGTGAAGCCCATCTCTTCGCGCATCATTCCCAGGTATTCGCGCGGAACTTCGTGGCCCAGACACACGGCCATCATCCGCATCATCCGCTCGTCATCGGGAACGTCGATCGCGGGCCGGGATCCCCAACATTCCACTGCCGCGGCCCGAATCTCATCGGCAACACCCGGGTCGAGACCGGCGGATTCATCAGCAATGATGCGAACATCCCTGCGCGGAAGGTACGGCGCCGCCAACCAGCGCTCGTCACCCGTCATGTGGTGCAACGACATGAGAAGAACCCGCAGGTCGGCGGTCCCCACCGCCTCGCGGACTTCCCGCGCGCGTTCGTCGATTTTCCCCACGAGCGCGAGTGTACGTGCGGTCCCTCGAGCGGGTAGTTTGCAGCCATGTCCAGCATTCAAAACATCCCCGTGAAGACCATCGACGGCAAGCCGTCGTCCCTCAACGACTTCGCCGGCAACGTCCTCCTCGTCGTCAATGTCGCCTCAAAGTGCGGCCTCACCCCCCAGTACGAAGCCCTCGAGAAGATCTACGAGGACAAGAAGGACAAGGGCTTTGCGGTCCTCGGTTTCCCGGCCAACAACTTCGGCGCACAAGAGCCCGGCTCGAATGCCGAGATCGCGGAGTTCTGCTCGCTCACCTACTCGGTGAAGTTCCCGATGTTCGAAAAGATCAGCGTCGTCGGCGACGACCAGCACCCGCTGTACAAGGAACTCACCAGCGCCGCACCGCGCGCGCAGGGCGACCCCGATGCATTCCGCGATCGCCTCAAGGGTTTCGGCATGACCCCGAATCAGGATCCCGACGTGCTGTGGAACTTCGAGAAGTTCCTCGTCGGCAAGAACGGCAACGTCGTCGCGCGCTTCGCGCCGACGATGACACCCGATGACCCCGCGATCGTCGCGGCCATCGACGCCGAACTCGGCAAGTAATCAGCGCCGCTCGGCAAGTTCCTTCACGCCACCGATCGTGGCGATCATGTTCTTATGCCATGTCGCCATGCGCGATGAAATGATTTCGTCGCGTTTGTCGGGCTGAGCGTCGATTGCCGCCGTCAAACCGCTGCGTGCGGGTCCGAGCCGGGCGTGCATGACCAAGAGAACGTCATCGCCGAGTGGGGTGATGCGAAAACCCCAATTCGGCGACTGGATTGTCTGGACCGTACACCGACCACATGAAGCCTTCGTTCGGCCGCCAATCGATCACCACCGACTCGGTGTCCCATTCGCGTCCGTTCAGGTTCATGTAGCCACGGATCACCGCACCGACTCCGGGTTCACCCTCCCACTCGGCTCGCTCGAGTTCGGCTGAAAACCGGGACGGCAGATTCACATCACTCACGAATTCCCACACACGCGCAGCGGATGCCGCGATGTGCATCGATACGACGACCTTGCTCTCGGGTTCCGCGAACAGTGACTCGAGCTTGTCGAAACACGTGTTGAAGTGAAAAGGAACTTCCGGGACCGCGGATTGCATGGGTACGTCGTGCTGGATGATCTCGATCAAGGTACCCTTCTGGTCGTCTGAGAACGTCTGCACAGACGTCAAGCCGACGATCGGTTCGAAGGACTGAACGAACAACTCGGGGGTTGTGTACGCATCCCACACCTGTTGGGGCGTGCCACTCACCCATCTCGAAATCCGCAGCGTCTTCGTTTCGCTCACGTCGTCACGCTACAGACCCACCGAAAGCCATGACGGCGGCACCGGCGACAGCCGCCAACAAGAGACAAGAGACAACCCCTTTGCGGAGTCCCACTGTCCAGATGATCGCCGCGGCCAGCACAACGGTCTGCCACGCGTGATCCAGCGCGAGGGTCAGTGGAATCGCCGCACCGAGAATTGCACCGATCGCAGCAGGACCGGCTCCGCGCAGGAAACCACGCACGGTGTCGTTCGTCCGCAGTGCGTCGAAATGTCGTGCACCCGCAATCACGATGATGAACGATGGACCAAAGGCGATGGCCGCGGCCAGCATGGCACCGCCCATGCCAGTGGCTGCGTAACCCACGACCGCAACCGTCAGTACGACTGGCCCGGGCGTCACCTGTCCCAGCGCGACGGCGTTCAGGAACTGGGATTCCGTCATCCAGTGATGGGCGGACACTGCATCGTTCTGCATGAGCGGAATGATCACGAATCCGCCACCGTACGACAGCGCACCGACTTTGAATGCAGTCCATGCAAGCGCCATCAAGCCGCCGGTCGTTGCGACACTGAACGTTCCAAGAAGGAACGGCGATGCCGAAGTATGACCCGTTCGCGTTGCCGCGATCTCCACAAAACCGCACATCAACAACACCAACACCACGTACGGCCCTGTCACTGCAGCTGCCAGCACGCCGAATAGCACGTAGATGATCCAACGTAGATGTGTCGATGCAGTCGACCGGCTCGGTCGCGCCAAGTTGACACCCGCACTCACCGCTACGGCGGGCACGGCTGCGGCAGCACCTGCACCAAGGGCAAGCACCAGCTCGGGGGGAGATTCGGCCAGAAACAAGGCGGCCAGGGCCACGATCGCAATCAACCCCGGAATGATGAATGCCAAACCTCCGATGACGGCTCCCACAAGACCGCCGACTCGGTACGCGGAATGGATCGCGAGTTGTGTTGATGCAGGCCCGGGGAGCAAGTTGCACGCGGCGATCGAATCCTCGAACTCACGCTCGGAGATCCACTCGTTTCTTTCGACGCACAGTCGACGAAGCAGCGCGATGTGTGCGGGTGGACCACCGAAACCGGTGACACCGATTCGGCCCCACTCGAGCAGAATTCTGCCGAAACCAACGCGCCGCTGCTCCATCCCCACACGGACCACAGTACGACTACGAGTTGACACCGCAACCAACAACGGATGACGGGGAGATGGCTTGAAAGACAGAATCCCAGGGAGCGACACCGATATAACCTCGCCATCATGAGCCTGACCGACTTTTTGCAGCGCTACACCGACGACGTCTACATGGCGCGCAACCCCGAAGCTGCACGCAGTTACATTGCCGACCCGTGTCTCCGTCACGAACATGGCCATCTGGTCACGATGTCAATCGAGGAAAACGTCGCACGTGTGCGCGATTTTCTGGCACGGGCCACGACGATGCAGTTCGACAACGTGGTTCTCGTTGAAGACGGAACACACGTTGCCAGCGCGTACAACATCACCTTCGGTAACGGCGATGCAGTGCAGACGGTCAGCGGTGTCGAAATATTTCGCGTGGTGAACGGCAAGATCGCCGAAACGTGGAACTCGTCGATCCAACCCGGCGCCTGGGGCTGACGACGTGGCCTGTGACATCGCCGTCATCAACGGCACGGTTCTGCCGATGGGTGGCCGAGCCGACATCGAGTCGGGCGTGGTAACGGTCACGGGAAACGCCATCACTGCGGTCGGTGATTCGGCGACCGACATCTCGGGCGCGAAGAAGGTCATCGATGCTCGCGGCGCGGTCGTCATGCCGGGCTTCGCGAACAGTCACACCCACGTTGCGTCGAATCTCCTGCTGCGCGGGCTTCTCGAAGACGTTCTCCTCTTCGAATGGCTGCAGACGATGTGGAACCTGAAGCGCAACTTCGACCACGAGACCCTCTACTGGGCAAGTTTGTGCGGCGACTTGGAAATGCTGAAGGCGGGCATCACCTCTTTCAACGAACACTTCGATGCCTACGACGTCGAGCCGCAGATGGAAGCCCTGCAAGAGATCCCGTTACGGGCGACCCTCGGCTACGGCTTCGCCGACCGCGGGCTGTACGCACCCCGCACCGACTACTCGCACCGCACGATGGCACGATTTGCCGACATCGTCGCCGAGCACCACGACACCCGTGACGGCCTGCTCCACATTGCGCTCTCACCGCATGCGGTGTACTCGTGCGGCGCCGAGATGTGGCACGAGGTGCGCCGCCTGGCCGATTCACTCGGAGTGTCGATCCACACCCACTTGTCCGAAGGCAGGCAGGAGGTCGCCTACACAACCGAGACCTACGGAATGCGTCCGGTGCAATGGCTCGACAGCCTGGGGTTCCTCGGACCCGACGTCACCGCGGCCCACTGTTCCAGTCTCGATGAAATTGACATCGCGATACTCGCCCGCACCGGTACGAAGGTTGCCCACTGCCCCATCAGCAATGCAAAGTTGGGTTCGGGCACGATGCCCCTGCGTGCGGTCATGGCGGCAGGCATCACGGTTGGTCTGGCCGCCGACGGCCCCGCAAGCCACAACTCAAGCGACCTCTTCGAAGAGATGAAGTTCGCCGGGCTCATTCACAAAACGGCGACTGCCGACGTCGAATTCCTGAAAATCGGCGAGATCCTCGAAATGAGCACCGCGCAGGGTGCACTCGCAATGCATCGACCCGATACCGGTCGCCTCGTTGCCGGCGCCAAGGCCGACGTCATCATCGTGAACCTTGACACGGCGCACGCACAACCGGTGTATGACCCGCGTGCCGCGCTGGTCTACTCGTCACGTGCCGACGACGTCACGCACAGCATCGTCAACGGCAAGATCCTGATGGAGAACCGCGAAGTGGCGGGTGTCGATGAAGAACGCATTCGACACAAGTTCCACGAGGCGGCACACGCGCTGAAAGAGCGCAGCATCGGCTGATTCACTCGACGCGCGGAATTCGAGCAATCAAACCCTCACGTACCGACGGCCAGTCCTCGGCAATGACCGAGTACATGACCGTGTCGCGTACCGTCCCGTCGGCGCGGCGTTGGTAACGCCGTAGAACTCCCTCAAAGCGGGCACCCAATCGCTCGATCGCATTACGGCTTCTTGCATTGCGGATGTCGGTCTTCAGTTGCACACGACCCATGCCCAGCTCACCGAAGGCATACGACATCAACAAGTACTTGCACGTTGAGTTGAGGTCGGTGCCCCACTCCGACGGTGCATACATCGTGCTCCCGATCTCGATCCGTGCATCGTTCACCGAAACATCGAGAAATGAGGTCGTGCCAACGATTGCACCATTGCGTTCGACCACCCACATGTGCCGACCCGACCCTGTGGACTCTTTGATCACCGAAGCCAACACCTGTGGGGTGGCCGGACGACTGACGACATGACGCCAACACCCGTCATGGTCGAGCACCGAAAAAAGGTCGGTCGCATCTGATTCCACCGCGGCGCGAATCGTCACCGCCCCGTGCTGCAACGCAACCGCATCGATTGGCGCCCACCGTGCATCACGCCACGGCGTGTCGTTTGGTCGCGGATCCTCGAGCACCATCTCAGGCTACGCGCGGACGTAGTGTCGTCTTCGATGGCACATGAACCTGATCCGTGGGAACCACCGCTCGCAGGCAACGAGGTGCAACACCTCCTCGCGTCACTTGATCGTTTGCGCGCCACGTTTCATTGGAAATCGCGTGGACTCGACGCACAAGGTCTTGCATTTTGCTTCGCATCCTCGTCGCTCGCGCGAGACCGTTCGTCGCACATTGACCACCGGTGGCCTCGACCAGCCGAGCACGATCGGCTGGAACGGAGAGATGGCGAGCCTGCGCCGACTGTTGTTCGACCTCGTCGAGGAATACGGTCGACATACTGGCCACGCCGACCTGCTGCGCGAAGCAATCGACGGCACTTCTGGCGAAGACCCTCCGTCGGGCATGCCCTGGCCGCCGCTGTGATCAGGTTGGTGGCAAGTCTGCGACATCAGCGATATCGCGCGGCCGACCTGTCGCAAGTTTGTTCGTTCGAAGATCTTCAAGAGAGAGAACCGGAACGCGCCGACCCGCAACCTCAATCATCACTCGATTCGCATATGCGGCATCGAAGCTGAGGCCATCGGCAAATGTGAGAATGTCAATCCTCTGAGGCTCAGAACCGAGTTGCACGACCTGTTCGCCCGTCTCGAAGTCTTCCTTGACGAGCCCAAGACCCCCGAAGCCGAATTCCTCAAGGGCGCGAATGATCCGCTGCGCGTTGGCAGATTCAGGCCACACCCATACATCGAGGTCTTTGGTGTACCGAGGATGACCATGCGCTGCAAGCGCATAGCCCCCAACAAGTAGATACCTAACCCCGTTCGAGTCGAGTAATTCTAAGAATTCTCTGAAGTCTCGGCTCAGATCCACGTGTCCATCCGTGATGTTCGCGCCGAAGTTCCTCTACGGCGTCTATGCGTTCTTCGACTGGCCGTGTCAGCCAGTAGCGCCAGGGCTCGTCGAACTCGCCCTTCTTCTTTCTGACGACGACCCGATCCACAGGTCAAAGTCTATCGCTGCTATCCGGCATCGAATTCAGAGTGTGTAGCGGTAGATGTTGGTTTCGCGTGCCACGAATCCGATGCGTTGGTACAGGCGGTTTGCCGCCTCGCGTGACGGTCGCGAAGTCAGGTCGACGGTGATGGCCCCGTGCTGCTTTGCAAAGTCGAGCGCGGCGCGGTTCAGTGCTTCACCAACGCCGTGACCGCGGGCCGAATCGTCAACGACGACATCTTCGATCCATGCACGCACGCCCGTCGGAATACGGAACATCGCAAGCGTCAATGAGCCCACGATGCGTCCGTCGACGCGGGCGACGAACATCGTGCTGGCCCCGGAACCGACAAGGTCTGCAAGTTCGGCCTTGGTGGGCGGCGGATTCGACTTCGAGAGCTGCGGAATGAGTGCGGCCATCGCGGCCACGAGTTCGTCGGTTGCCTCGCGGGCGATTTCGATCTGAGCGCTCATGGCCCCATTCTTGCCCCTCCGTCCGTGATGTCGTGGGACATGACATAGAGTCGCGACATGATCTTGTCCAGCCTTCGCGTCACGGCCGCTGAGTTCTCGTCGACAACCGGATGGGATGCCAAGCCCGAAGGCATGTGCCGCGGAGAGTTGTGCGTTCCCGCACCCGGCGCCCTCACCGACGGCACGGTCGACGTCGAGGTCGCAGCCAGCCGACTCGGCATGCCCATCGTCCACGACGCTGCGCACGGTGTGTGGTCACTTGGCCCCGCAACGGCTACGGGCCGAACCTTGTCGAGCGCGATCGCTCGATTTCCTTCATCACTCATCGATGCGATGGGACGCGGATTCGACTTCGCATCGCTGCGCGGGCGCAGGGTGATCATGATCGCCTGGGCCAGTTGGTGAGGCTGCAGAACGGCCCTGCCCGGGTGGCAGGCACTCCACACTGAAATCGAACCGCTTGGCGGCACCGTCGTCACGGTTGCCCTCGACATCAACCCCGCGCACGCCAAGCCGTGGATCGATGCGGCGTCTCCGACGCATCCATCGTTGATCGACACGACGCACTGCACCAACGAACTTTTTGGCTTCATCAACGTCCCGATGGCGGTATGGATCGACGAGAACGGTGTCATCGTGCGACCCGCCGAACAAGCTTCGATCGAACGCAGCCCTGCGCGCGACATGCAAATTCCCGAGGGAATCCCCGACCGCCTGAGGCGCATGATGACCGAGGTCAAGGCAATTCCCGACGACTCCACTGCTTACCGTGCGGCAATTCTCGACTGGGTACGCAATGGTTCGGCAAGTCCGTACGCAATGACTCCGGACGAAGTCGTCGAGGCGTCGCGCCCAATGTCGAATGACAGCGCTCTTGCATCGGCATGTTTCGCGCTGGGCGAACACCTGCATCGCACGGCGGGTCACGATGCCGCGATCCCCTACTGGCGCCGCGCTCACGCACTCGACCCCGACAACTGGACGTACAAACGACAAGCGTGGACTCTGGTGACCACGCCCGAAGGTGCGACGGAGAACGACCTGATGCAGGGCCCGAACGACGCGTACGAAGGCAACTGGCTCGACGACGTTCTGGCAGCGGGCGGGGGCAGCAATTACTACGTGCGAGCGAATTTGGAGCGTCCGAAATAGCCGAAATGGGTGGATAGCGTTACAGCGTCATGGGCGGCACAGACCACATCCGTTGGATTTCCGAACCCAACCTCGTGAAGCCCACCGTCATCGCTGCATTCACCGGCTGGAACGATGCAGCCGATGCAGCCTCGTCGGCTCTGCAGAATCTCGTCCAGGGTTGGAGCGCAACGGCGCTCGCGGAAATTGACCCGGAACTCTTCACCGATTTTGCGACGATTCGTCCTCACGTGAAGTTGAGCGATGGTCGCGTACGCCGCATCGTGTGGCCGACAATCGGACTCTGGCACGCGCGATCTGCGGGCACCGACGTCATTCTCGTTCTCGGCCCCGAACCCAGCCTTCGTTGGCGGCTGTTCACCGATCAGTTGTTGGGTGTCTTCGAGAAGTACGACGCGAAAATGTTCCTCACACTCGGTGCACTTCTGGCCGACGTGCCGCACTCGCGGCCGGTGCAGCTCATCGGTACCGCCACCGACGAATCGCTGGTCAATCGCTACAGCCTGCAGCGCTCACGCTACGAAGGCCCGACGGGCATCGTCGGCGTGCTGCACGACGTCTGCGGCAAGGCATCCGTTCCCTCGGCTTCGCTATGGGCCGCTGTCCCCGCATACGCCGGTCAAATCAGTTCACCTAAAGCGGCGGTCGCGCTCATGCAACGCGCCTGCGACATCATCGGCACGCCCTCACCGGTCGGCCACATGATGGACTCCGTCGCCGCATACGAGTCGCAACTCGACTCGATGATCGAAGACGACGACGACCTGCAGTCCTACGTTGGTCGACTCGAAACGATGTCGGACTCGGGCATGTCGATCGACGATGACGATGACTTCGACCTCGAAGACGATGACAGCCAGTTGCAGTTCGACTTCGCAACCGATTCGGGTGACGATGAGGTCGACCTCACCGACGCAGACGTCGGCGACACCGATGCGCTGATGGAGGAAGTCGAACAGTTCCTCCGCGACCAAGACGGCCGTTAGGCCGTTTCACCACTGCGCCAGATCGGGGCGCGCGGAGAGTCGAAAGTTGCGGTGTGCGAACCTCCGTCGAGAGCGTTGAACGCCATCGGCCCCCACCACTGCGCACCGGCCGTGGGGTGCGGCAACTGATCCCGCGAGAACCAACCGACACCCGATGTCTCCAGTGGATGCCCGCGCAACTCACCTCCGGTTGCACGACAGTGGAACAACAGCATGTACATGCCGAAACGCGAGAACCCCATGCGCATACCGTCGACGACACCGAGCAGCTGGACCGTCTCGCATTCAATGCCGGTTTCCTCGTGCACTTCCTTCAGCGCGACCTCTGCAGGCGAATACCCCACGTCCGCCCAGCCCGTGGGGTAGAGCCAAATCCCACTGTCTTTGCGCTGAACGAGGAGGATCTCATTCGCCTCGTTACCCACGATCGCACCGATTGCGACCTTCGGAGTGACGTACCCCGGCACGCCCTCGCCGATGCTTTCCATCCACTCCTGAACGAAATGGTCCTGCTCGCGTCGGACATCGAGCGCCTCGTCGGCCGCGGCTTTGATGTCGGCGGCGACGTGAAGCACTTCTTCGTAGCGCTCACGCTCGTACAGGTTCTGGGTGAAACCCATCCCGGTACGGGCAATTGCAGCCAGTGCCTCGCTCCAGCGCAGCAAATCGCGCGTGAAGTCCTGCGGTCCGAGTTCGCTCACAACCCGAGATTAGTTCGGTGTACCACCGCACCCGTACCGCGTCACTTCGAAACGGCGAAGAGCAATGCCCTTTCGACCTCGGCTCGATGGGCCGGGTCAGTGAGTTTTCCGCCGGACGCCGACCGCACGTAAAAGGTATCGACGACCTCGTTGGTCAATGTCTGCACGCGCGCGTGGCGGATGTCGAGTCCCATGTCGGCAATGGTCTTTGCAATGTTGTGCAACAGGCCGATCTTGTCGGGTGCACGAACTTCGAGCAACGTGCTGTTCGACGATGCGGTGTCGTCGAAGCGCACCGTGGGAGGGGCGGGTGGGATCGCAGTTTTCGCGCGGGTCGGGCCGTAATCACGGGCACGTTCGATGAGTCGTGCCTCGAGAGCCAGTTCGTTGCGCAGGGCACGCTCGACACTTTCGATGACACGACCCCACTCGATCGAATGTGTTGCGGGTGGTTGCACACGAAACTCGGATGCAGCCATGCCCATCTCGTCGGAGTGTGCTTCGGCACCGAGAACGTCGAGGCCGTGCAGCGCCATGACGCCGGCCACCTTGCTGAAGGTTCCGGGACGGTCGGGGCTGACGACGATGATCGAGTTCTCGGTGGTGCAGGCCGCAAACCGACCTTCGGCCATCATCTCCAGTACCTCGGCATCGGGGAACAACTTCCAGGTCACGTCGTGCACGTCGCCACCGCCGAGAACGTGGTGCACACGCTCGGTCAATTCAGCGACAAGGTTCGCTTTCCAATCGCTCCATGCCGACACACCCGTCGCTTTCGAATCGCTTTCGGTGAGTGCACGCAACAACTCGAGCGTCAAAGAAGACTTCAAAACGTTGGCGACAGTGGTGATGGTCGCGTCATCGGAAAGATCACGGCGTGTTGCAGTATCCGCCAAGAGCAAGTGATGTTCGATCAGCGCCTGGACGGTCGAAACATCGTCGGCAGAAAGTCCCATTCGGGAGCCGATCGTCGCGAACATCTTCACTCCGACCTCGGTGTGGTCACCGGGGTAACCCTTGCCGATGTCGTGGAACCACGCGCCGAACATCAAGAGATCGGGGCGCGACACCGTGTCAGCGAGGCCGGCAGCGTTGGCAACCGTCTGCCAGAGATGACGATCGACGGTGTAGCGGTGATAGGCGTTGCGCTGTGGCTTGCTGCGGTTCGGGGCCCATTCGGGCAGAACTTTCGTGATGAGATCGCGCTGGTCGAGTGACTCGAGCACAGGAATCGCCCGTTCGCCTTCCAGCATCAGCGCCACAAAGTCGTCGCTCGCGCCGGCCGGCCACGGGTCGGGCCAGACCGGCGTCTCTTCCCCGAGACGGTTCAGTGACTCACGGTCGATGCGTGCATTCAGGCGCGCGGCAGCCGTCGCAACCCTCAAGACGAGCGTCGGGTCGGCTGCGGGGTTCGCCGTTTCGTCGAGGTGCACCTCGCCGCGGACAAGTTCGACACCGGGTGCAAGCCGACGCGACGGCTCGTTCGCATTTGCGGGTGGGTCGAGACGTGCCCACGCCTCGTCGGCGATCCAGGCCACGCTGCGACCGGCAGCCGCAATTTCGGCCATCAGTTTGTCGGCATCACCAAAACCGATCAGTCGCGCAACTGCATCCTGGTCCTCGAGACGCAGAACGTCGCCGGTGCGCCGGGTGGAGATGTGCAGTGCGACTCGCGCGGTCAGAAGTACTTCGTTTGCACGCTTCAGTTCCTGTCGATCGGCGCCGCTGAGAACGAGACCCGCGTCGAGCGCCCACCACAGTGCGTGGATGTCACGCAGACCACCCAAACCTTCCTTCAGGTTGGGTTCGAGGAGGAACGCCACCTCGCCCGCGCTCGCGTGGCGTTCGATGACTCTCTTGTGCACGTCGCGCAACGAGTCACGACCGCGTTTGCACCAGCGATCGCGTGCTTGGTCGATGACTTCCGTAGCGAGGTCGAGATCTCCGGCCACCGGACGCGACGTCACGAGTGCCGTCGCGGTATCGAGGTCACTGTCGCCGAGATTCTTCGTTTCCTTCGGTGTGCGCACTGAGTGGCCAACCTTGAACTTCAGATCCCACAGCGGATACCAGAGAGCGCTTGCCAGTTCGTCGATTTTCTTCACGTTGCGATGCAAAAGCAGCACGTCGAGGTCGCTGAACGGCGCCATCTCGCCACGGCCGTAACCGCCCACGGCTACCAAGGCGACGTCACCTTTGATTCCCGTCTTTGTCCGCGCCTCATCGAACAGCGACACCAGTAGTTCGTCGGTGAGTCCGGACAATGCGGTGCAGAATTCGGTTCCCGATGAGGCCGACGTGACACCCCAACTGGCAATCAGAACGCTGCGTCGCGCGGGGAAAGTGGTGGGGTCCGTCATCGCGGGTCAAGTTTTCCCTCGGCGCGCCGGCGCTGCAACACCGTGCTCGCCTTCGCCGCCCCCCACACGATGCCCGGTTCGGTGAGCGACTCGTCGATGTCGTTCCAGTGTGCCGGGCCGATGCCGTAGACGTCTTCGGGGTTGATCTTCTGGTCGTACTCGTCGCGAAGTTTCATGGGGACACCCGCTTCCCGCAGAACCTCGGTGGGAAATCGCACGGCCTCGCGCAACGTCTGCAAAGGGTTCACCCGCTGCCCATCAACGTCGACCTCGAGCGTCGCCTTCAATCTCGCCAATACCCACTCGCCCCCTGCGCGAGCCGCACCTTCTACCGCAATGCGAAAGTCCGGCGTAACGGATTGTCCGTGGGCCTCAGAAGTTTCGACCGCAATTCGCACGAGCCATGACTCGACGACATGACCAATCGCAATAATCAATTCACTCGTCGCGGATTCGTACGTCGTTGCCATGCGCGCAGGTCTCGACTCAGGCGTCGAGCATGACCTTGATGGCGGCATGGCCTGCCGTGCCCGAACCGCCGCGTAACCGCGACCATAGGTTCGACGGGGCGATGAGCGCTCGATAGGCAACCCAGTACTTGCGGCGAATGGCTTTGTTCACGCGGTCCGCCGTCGCTGCGTCCACGTATTCGGCCGTACCGTGAAACTCTGTCGCGCCGGGCGCCACGTTCCCACGCATCGAACATGCGCGCAGACTCACCTTCGGGTTGTTGAGAACACGCTTCACCTTGAACGCATCGGGGTCGGTCGTGAATGCATAGCCGCCTTCGAAGGGAACCACCCACACCGGCAACGAGACCGGCTCACCGTTCCTCTTGAACGACGTGAACGAGACGTAACGGGCACGACCGAGTTCCTGGCTCATGTCGGCAGGCTAACCGCGACGACAGAAACCGAGCGTCAGTTCGACAAACCGCTCGGGCGCCTCCCACGGTACGAAGTGACCGCAGGCGTCGATGCGCACGGGGCCCTCGTGGCGTGCGAAGACGATCTCTGCCATCTTGTCGAAGTCGGGGTAGATGACGTGATCGCTCGTCCCGAAGACGACAAGCGTCGGTGTCGTCGCATTCGGCCCGTACAGCGGCCGCTCGACACGTTTCTGCGACGAGTAAGCGGATTCGTAATTTCCGAACGTTTCGCGCAATCGACGCGGATCGCCAAAGGGCTCGGCGTGATACGCGACGTCCGCCTGCGAGAAGTTGCCCGGGTGCGCCCAGAGTCGTGGGCCGTAGAACTGCGCCACGTAGTTTCGGCACGCCTCGGCCGAGGTCAACTCGCCGATGAGACCATCCGCATCAGTTCCCTGCCGCTCGAAGTAGTCGCGCGTCGAGGCGTCGGCACGGGTCGCAAGACCGGCCATCTCGGACTTCATGTAGGGCAACGGCGAATTGAACAGCACCATTCGCTCGACCCACTCGGGCCAGCGCAGCGCAATCTCCTGAACCACCGAGCCTCCGAGATCGCCCCCGATGAGAATCACCTTGTCGTAACCGAGGTGATCGTGGACCA
>Ga0169931_10001729_pt1 | contig 35986 bp, 39 predicted proteins | sample Kivu_15m_20L_FD_129675 | JGI IMG/M metagenome (GOLD analysis project Ga0169931, IMG submission 129675) | Freshwater microbial communities from Lake Kivu, Western Province, Rwanda to study Microbial Dark Matter (Phase II) - Kivu_15m_20L... | ecosystem: Environmental > Aquatic > Freshwater > Lake...
GATCGAGATGATCCTCGAGGTGCGCAAGCGCGACGGAGAAACTCTCGGGGCGGAGGTCTCGAGCGCCCTGTTCGATCGGGTGCGGACGTGCGACAACCATTGCGCGTTCTGCTTCATCTATCAGCTCCCGCCCGGGATGCGCCGCAGTCTCTATTTGAAGGACGACGATTATCGCCTGAGCTTCCTGTACGGGAACTTCACGACCCTGACGCGATTCACCGAGGCTGACCTGGAACGAGTCGTCACCGAAGGGCTGTCACCACTCAACGTGAGCATCCACGCCACTGATCCGTCGGTGCGCAGCGAGATGTTGCGCAACCCGCGCGGTGGAATGAGCCTGCGATGGCTGCGACAGTTGCTGAACCACGGCATCACCGTGAACGGTCAGCTGGTGGTTTGTCCGGGCGTGAACGACGGCCCGATTCTCGAGGACACCATGATCGGCATTCTCGATCGTTATCCCGACCTGAATTCGGTGGCCGTCGTGCCGCTCGGGATCAGTCGCTACAACACCGAATCGGCGATGCGCGCCCACACCCGAGCCGAAGCCGAAGCGGTGGTCGACCTCGTCGCGCGTTGGCAGGACATCTTCATGTCGGTCCTCGGTCGACGCATGGTCTTCGCCGCCGACGAGTACTACCTCATGGCCGAACGGCCCTTTCCGGAGGGCGAGGAGTACGAGGGTTTCGGGATGCACGAGGACGGCATCGGAATGGCCCGCACGTTCGAATGGGAATTCACGGGACGATTGGAGGTCCCGACCGGACCACAAAGCGGATTCTTCGCGTGGGTGGACGGAGCGCCGGCGGAGGGGTACCGAGCGGTTCGTAATCCGGCCGGGGACACTGGATTGCGTGACCACGGTTCGGTGGTGCCGGTCGCGCTCGGTCGCCGGTCGGCGCCCGACGGTGCACCGGTCGGCGTGCTGACCGGGACCTACGGCGCTCGGGTGATCGGTCCCTTGATCGATTCGCTCGGGCGGTCCGATGTGCGGGTGATCGTGGTGCCGAACGATCACTTCGGGGGTAACACCGGTGTGACGGGTTTGATGGTGGGGACGGACATCTCTCGGGTACTCGAAGGTGAACCGGTCGGTCACCGGTACCTTGTACCGGATGTCTGTTTGTCCGAAGGTCGCTTTCTCGATGGTCTCACCGTCGACGATCTGCCGCGAACGGTCGAGGTCGTACCGACCGACGGAATCGCGTTGTGGCGCGCCTTGGGGAGATGAGCAGTGAGCGAGATCGAGGAGACTCCGCTACCGATCGTCGTCATCGTCGGTCGCCCCAACGTCGGCAAGAGCACGCTGTTCAACCGATTCATCGGTGAACAAGCCGCCATCGTGGAGGATCGTCCCGGCGTCACCCGTGACCGCAAGGAGTTGGAAGCGAAATGGCTCGGTCGCCGTTTCCGCCTGGTCGACACCGGGGGATGGCTGCCGGCCGGATCGGAACTGGATGCCAAGGTGAGCCGTCAGGTCGAGGCGGCCGTGCGCTCGGCCGATCTCATCATCTTTCTCACCGATGGTTCGGTCGGGGTCACCGACGAGGACGAGGCCGTGGCGGCGTGGTTGCGTAAGGTGTCGCCACCGGTGATGTTGGTGGTGAACAAGGCCGACAACGACCGCCGCGAAGCCGATCGCTGGGAGTTCCTGTCGCTCGGCCTCGGTGAGCCGTATCCGGTCAGCGCGTTGCACGGGCGTCGAGCCGGCGATCTGTTGGACGAGATCATCTCGCGCGTGCCCGACGCGCCGTTGAGCGACGAATACGTCGAGTCCTACGGACTCGACGAGGAGATCGTTCCGGTGGGAGATCAGAAGCCTCCGCGGGTGGCCTTGATCGGCCGTCCGAACGTGGGCAAGAGCACGTTGTTCAACCGCTTGGTGGGTGAGGATCGATCCGTGGTTCACGACATGCCCGGAACAACCCGCGACGCGATCGACACCCTGGTGGAAACCGAGGACGGGCCGGTGGTCTTCGTCGACACCGCGGGCATGCGACGCCGTTCGCGCATCGACGACACCGCCGAGTACTACTCGTTGGTTCGCGCATTGCGCGCGGTGGACGCGTCCGACATCGCTCTGTTCGTGATCGACGCGACCCAGGGGGTCACCGCCCAGGATCAACGTCTGGCGGAACGCGTCGATGCCGCGGGATGTCCGATTCTGATCCTCTTGAACAAGTGGGAGTTGATCGAGGGCGTCGAGGATCGCGAGCGAATCGAGAACGAGGTGAAGCGCAAGTTGTACTTCATGGACGACGCTCCGGTGTTGAAGATCTCGGCACTCACGGGCAAGGGGGTCCACAAGTTGCGGCCCGTCCTGCAGGAAGCGATCGAGCAGTATCACCGTCGCGTTCCCACTCGCGACGTGAATCGGGTCATCGCCGACGCCCAGCAGCGTCAGCCGGCGGCGGGGGGCGCCAAGGTGATGTACGCGATCCAAGGCGCGACGGATCCGCCCACCTTCACGTTGTTCGTCAACCGCGAGTTGCCGCACACGTATCTGCGATATCTGGAGCGCTCCATACGTGAGGCGTTCGGTTTCGGTTCGACCCCGTTGAAGTTGCGGGTGCGCAAGCGGGGCGACTGATGCCGTTCTGCGAGGAGTGCGCCAAGTATTGGGTGCCCTCGGCCATGCGCGAGGACGGATCCTGCCCGAGTTGCGGGCGCGTTCTCGAAGCACCGAAGGTGGCCAGCACGACGCCGAGCCACCGCCGTGTCACGGCCGAGAACATCGACATACGACGTTTGGCGTCGGGTGACGTCGAGTCCGAGGCCAAAGCTCCGTGGCACTTCACGTTGCTGGTGGTCGCGTTGTGCCTCTATCTCGGTTGGCGGGTGGTGGACCTGTTTCTGTGAGGCGGACCCCCGATAGGGTGGCGAGCACATATCTCGGGCTGTGGCGCAGCTTGGTAGCGCGCTTGACTGGGGGTCAAGAGGTCGCAGGTTCAAGTCCTGTCAGCCCGACCAACGATGCCCCGGGGATCCTGGCGATCTCCGGGGCATTTTCGTGTCCGTGATCATGGGTGGCTCCGTGACCGTTCCTGCCTCTCGAACCATCACGGCACTACCTTTGGGGGAATGGATTCCCCCTCCTCTCGCACGCTCTCGGAATCGGCGTCGAAGGCGTTGCTGCGTGCGTACGGGGTGCCGATGGCCGACGAGCGCGAGGTGACCGACTGCGACGCCGCGGTCGTGGCCGCCGAGGAGATCGGTCTACCGGTGGTGGCCAAGTTGTGCGGAGACGCCATCGCCCACAAGACCGAGCGGGGACTGGTCCGGCTGAAACTGTCGTCCGTCGAAGCCGTTCGCGCGGCCGCCACCGAGTTGTTGGCCGCCGCCCGCCCGGACGACGGTCCCGTCACCGTGTTGGTGGCGCCCATGGTGCAGGGCAATCGGGAACTCATCGCCGGAGTCGTGCGTGACGAGCAATTCGGGGCCAGCGTGATGTTGGGTGTGGGAGGAATCCTGGCTGAGGCCGTCGCCGACGTGGTGTTCCGTCCGGCACCGCTGGACCGTGTGACGGCGGCGGACATGATTGCGGATCTGGCCACGCAGAAGTTGCTCGGTGAATTTCGCGGTGAGGTCGCCGTGGACCGTGAACGTCTGATCGACGTGCTGGTGGGCTTGGGTCGCCTCGCCGACGAGAGACCGGACGTGGTCAGTGTCGACGTCAACCCGTTGATCGTTCGATCCGATGGTCTGCCGGTGGCCGTGGACGCCTTGGTCGAGCTGTCGGACGAGCGAGAGGAACGCGTCGAAGCACGACGTCGGCCGAGCGACGATCAGTTCCGTGCTCTGTTCGAACCGCGCGCGGTTTTGGTGACCGGCGCGTCGGCGCATCCCGGAAAGTTCGGGTTCGTCTCGTTGCACAACATCCTCGCGGGCGGGTACACCGGAGGCGTGTACGGCACGAATCTCCAGAGCGAAACGGTTCTGGGTGTTCGTACGGTGGCCGACATCGCCGATCTGCCCGACGGCGTCATCGATTTGGTGTTCGTCTGCACGCCCGCTTCGGCGAACCCCGACTTGTTGCGCGCCTGCGCGTCCAAAGGAATCAAGGCGGCCTTTCTCACGTCGGCCGGCTACGGCGAGGCGGGCGAGGAGGGGCGCCAGGCCGAACGCGAACTCGTCGCGTTGGCCGACGAATTGGGGATCTTGCTCGCCGGTCCCAATGGTCAAGGGGTGGTGAGCACACCGGCGAACCTGTGCGCCCAGATCGTCGCCCCGTACCCGCCCGCGGGTCGCATCGGGGTGGCCAGCCAGAGTGGGAATTTCGTGTCGTCGTTCATGAACTACGCCCGAGCGACCGGCGTCGGCATCAGTCGTGCGGTCTCGGCCGGCAACGCGGCGGCCGTGACGGTGGCCGACTACTTGGACTTCTACGCCGACGATCCCGCGACATCGGTGGGGCTGGCATATGTCGAGGGCATCACCGATGGTCGGGCGTTGATGTCCCGACTCGCCTCGGTGGCCGCGCGCAAACCGCTCGTGCTGGTCAAGGGCGGGGCCACCGAAGGCGGAGCCAAAGCGGCGGCCTCCCACACCGGCGCGTTGGCGGCCAACGACAAGGTGTTCGACGGCTTTTGTCGGGCGGCGGGCATCACCCGGGCCGCGACGGTGGAGGAAGCGTTCGAAGCCGCGGCCACGTTCGCCACTCAACCCTTGCCGATGGGTCCGAACGTGGTGGTGATGACGACGGCGGGCGGTTGGGGTGTCGTCACCTCTGACGCGCTCACGCGCGATGGACACTTGAACCTGATGGAGCTGCCGGCGGATCTGACCGCGATGATCGACACCAAGTTGCCACCTCGTTGGAGCAAGGGAAACCCGGTCGACTGCGCGGGCGGAGAGACGCGTGACACGATTCCCGAAGTGCTGGAAATGATCGCCACCCATCGCGACGTTCACGCGGTGATCTACCTGGGAATCGGTATTCAGTCCAATCAAGCCCGATTGATGCGCGAAGGCGGATTCCATCCCGATCACGGACTCGATCGCATCGTGGCGTATCACGAGCGTCAGGACCAGCGATTCGCCGAGGCCGCCGACGAGTTGTCGCGTCGAACCGGCAAGCCGATTCTCACCGCGACGGAATTGGCGACCGCCGATCCCGCGAACCCCGGACCGGCCACCGTGCGCGCGACCGGCCGCTTGTGTTACCCGTCGGGCAATCGGGCCGTCACGGCCCTCGGCCATCTGTATCGAGCGGCCGAGTTCCGCTCTCGACGAGCCGCATCGTGAACGGTCGCCGGGAGACGGGGCGCAAGCAGGCCACGAACCCCGTGGCGTTCTTGTTGTTCGTCGCCGCATTTCCGACCGTCGTGCTCTTCGGGGCGTGGCGATTCGCATCCTCGCACGACGACAGCGCCCCACCCGCTGCGGACGTCGTCGCCGAGTTCGCGGCGCAACGACCCCAGACGCCGGTGCTGTCGTTGCGGCGCACCCCTGCGGTGTTGGCACGCGAAACGTCGTCGACGGCGTTCGAGCAGGCGTTGCGGCCATTGGGAGGAGCCGTGTTGCCGGGCTCGTGCGCCGCGGTGAGTGTCGACGGGGTCTTGGCCCTGTCCGATGGCATCGACACCGCGGTCACGCCCGCCAGCACGTTGAAGTTCATCGTGGCCGCCGTGGCGCTCGATGTGCTCGGCCCGGATCACGTGTTCACCACCGAGGTGCGAGCCGAGTTGGTGAACGGCGCCGTCGGGTCGTTGTATCTGGTGGGTGGTGGAGATCCGTTGCTCGCGTCCCAGTGGTACCCGGACGACGCCGCGTTGAACAGGTATCCGCAACAACCGGCGACCTCGTTGGAGGCCTTGGCCCAAGCGGTGGTGGATGCCGGGGTGCTCCAGATCGGCGGCAACCTCGTCGGCGACGCGTCGCGTTACGACGCCGAGTTGTACGTGCCCACGTGGCCCATCGGCTTTCGCGCGGTGGAGGGCGGTCCGATCGCGGGTCTGGTGGTCAACGATGCCACCGTGAACTCCACGCGAACCAAGACCACCGATCCGGCCGGCGGCGCGGCCCAAGAGTTCCTGCGTCTCTTGCAGGAGCGTGGCGTGACCATCGCCGGTGCTCCCACCGGTGGCACGACCCCGAACGGATTGCCGTTGGTGGCGTCGGTCTCGTCGGCGCCTCTGTCGGCGATCGTGGGTGAACTCCTACGCAACAGCGACAACAACACCGCCGAGATGCTCCTGAAGGAAATCGGCTTCGCCAGTCGGCAAAGCGGCACGCGGGCGGCGGGTATCACCACGGTCATGGAGCGACTGGCGGCATGGGGCGTGCCGCTTCAGGGATTCAACATGGTCGATGGCTCGGGTTTGTCACGCGAGAACAAGGTCGCGTGCTCGACGTTCATGGCTCTTCTCGGTCGTTACGCACCGGGGGAGACGATCGTCTCGGCACTGGCGGTGGCCGGCCAGACCGGAACACTCGATCAATACTTCGTGGGGACGTCGATCGAGAATCGGCTCGTCGCCAAGACCGGATCGCTGAGCGACGTGAAGGGTTTGATCGGTTATCTGCCCGTCGAGGGTGGTTCGCTGATCCGATTCGTCGTACTGCTGGAAGCGAGCGGAATCGACGAGCCGTCGGCGTTCGTCCCGATCTGGGAAGAGTTGTTGGGAGAAGCGATCGGTTCGTACCCGTCGGGGCCGATCGCGGATCAGTTGCTTCCGCTCACGGTCGTGCCCCGTTGAACGAACTGGTGCGTCCGGTGAGCCTCTCGCCGATGTTTCCGCTCGGTGGCCCCTTGATGCCGGGAGCGTTGTTGCCGTTACAGGTTTTCGAACCGCGCTATCTGGAGCTGATCGACCGATGTCTGGTGTCGCGGTCCGCGGAGTTCGGAGTGGTCATGATCGAACGGGGTAGTGAGGTGGGTGGAGGCGACGTTCGAACGAACGTGGGCACCGCGGCCCGGATCGTGGAGGTGAAGACGATCACCGAGGGACGTTTGGCCGTGCTGGCGGTCGGACAACGTCGCATCGAGGTGGTGCGCTGGCTCGCCGATGATCCGTTCCCGCGAGCCGAGGTGCGCGACTGGCCCGATGAGGATCTGGTGGACGGAGGGATCGTCTCACCGTCGCACGTCGCCGACCTGCGGGTCACGGCGATGAGGGGCCTCGATCGTGTCCGGGGCCTGGTGTCCGAACTCGGTGTCGAGGTTCCCGAGCGACCCGATCTCGATGATCTCGATCCGGTGGAGGCGAGTTTTGCCGTGGCGACTCTGGCACCGCTCGGGTCGGCGGATCGTCAGCGATTGTTGTGTGCCGGTGGAGTGCGACGGCGCTTCGAGTTGTTCTCCGAGGTGCTGTCCGAGGTCGAGGACTCCCTGCGCTTCCGACTCCTGAACTCCCGCTCGGACGATTGAGCGCCGTCGACACGGTTGTTGAGGTGGGGTTTCGTGGATCTGATGCTAGAAACTAGGCGTGGCCGCCGCCGATCAGACCCCCGAATCGCCCCGCCGGCGCCGTGAGTCGGCGAGCGTCGGTGACGTCGTCGACCTGGTCCGCGACTACGCGAAGCAGGAGACCCTCGGACCGCTGAAGGGGGCCGGACGCTGGCTCGCGCTCGGGGCCGCCGGTTCGCTGTTCCTGGGCCTGGGCCTGGTACTCGTCCTGCTCGGAGTCCTGCGAGTTCTGCAAACCGAAACCGACGCCTTCGACGGAGCGTTCAGTTGGGTTCCGTACGTCATCGTCCTGATCCTGTGCGTCGTGGCGTCCGTCGTGGCCCTGTCGCGCGTGAAGAAGGCAACTCTTGGGAAGGAACCCCGCTGATGGCCACCACCGATTCGTCGTCGTCGCGCGTGTCGCGCCAGGACATCGAGGACAAGTTGCGGGCGCTTCAAGGAGACGTTCAGGGCAAGGTCGACGACCGTCGTTCCACGCTGCTGGTCGTCGCCGGTGGCGTGGGCGTGGCGTTGGTCGTCGTTTTCTTCCTGCTCGGTCGGCGCAGCGGCAAGCGCCGTTCGACCGTCGTCGAGATTCGCCGCGTCTGACTCGTGTCGCTCCTGGCCTATCTTCGTGCCCGCAGTTTGAAGGACGGGTTCGGTCGTGGACGTCGCGGTTGGTTCGCGATCGGTGTCGTGGTGTGGGGCGCTCGCCTGCTGCGACGTTTGGCGGGCCGTCGACCCCAGAACCTGTCCACCGAGACGTTGAAGCCCGGACAAAGCGTCACGGTGTCGGCCCTCGAGCCGAGTCGTTCGTCGAAACGTCGCCGCGAGGGACGTCGCCGATGAAAGTGATCCTGCGCAATCCTCGGCGCGAGATCGTCATCGACGGCCGACGTCGGGTCCATGCGTTGCTGGCCGAGCTCGACCTGGCCCGAGAGGGTCACCTCGTGATTCGCAACGGAACCCTGGTCCACGGCGACGCCGAGCTCGATCGGGACGATGTGATCGAGATTCGCCCGGTCATCTCCGGCGGAGCCTGACATGAAGTGTCGCACGTGCCGTGAGCCGGCGATCATCGACCTTCCCCGTCACAACGCCAATTTCTGTGCGGAACATTTCCTGCAGTTGTGCCGCCGTCAGGTCGCCAAGGCGATCCACGATCACGAGATGTTCACCGCGTCGGATCGGATCCTGGTGGCGGTGTCGGGCGGCAAGGACTCGTTGGCGGTGTGGGACCTGCTGGTGGATCTGGGCTATCGGGCCGACGGTTTGTACATCGCGCTCGGCATCGGTGAGTACAGCGACGAGTCCCGGGGGTACGCGGAACGTTTCGCCGCCGAACGGGGACTCGTCCTGAACGTGGTGTCCCTGCGCGAGGAGTACGGCTACGACGTACCGACGGCGGCCAAGGCCACCGGGCGAGTGCCGTGTTCGGCGTGTGGCATGAGCAAACGCCACCTCTTCGACACGGCGGCTCTCGACGGTGGGTACGACGTGGTCGTGACCGGACACAACCTGGACGACGAGGCGGCCGTGCTCTTCGGGAACGCTTTGCGTTGGGACGTCGAGTACCTCGCGCGCCAACTGCCGGTGCTGCCGGCGCGTCACGGCTTCCCGAGAAAGGTGAAGCCTCTGATTCGTCTGACCGAGCGCGAGATGGCCGCGTGGTGCGTGGTGCGGGGCATCGACTACATCATCGAGGAATGCCCGATGGCGGCCGGCAACCGGCATCTCGGGTACAAGGAGGCGCTGAACTCCCTCGAGGAGAAGTCACCGGGAACCAAGGCGTCCTACTACCTCGGGTTCCTCGATCGCATGGCGCCTCTCCTGGCCGATCTGGCGGCGACCGGCGCCGACAGCGTTCGCCCCTGCGCTCGGTGCGGGGCCGCGACCGGAGTGGCCGACGAGCACGCGGTCGACGGTGAGATCGTGTGCGCCTTTTGTCGTTTGGTCGAGCGATCGGCGGCCCACGCGCCGGTGTCCGTCGATCTGGTGAGGAAGAAGAGCCGCGCCGAGCGACGGGCGACGATGGAGGTCGAAGCGCGATGAGTGCCCGGTTCAACTACGGAGACAAGGTGCTCCTGATCGACGGCAAGCAGCGTCGTTATCTGATCACGCTCGCCGAAGGCGCCGAGTTCCACAGCCACGCCGGCTTCGTTTCCCACTCCGAGATCTCCGGGCGGCCCGAGGGAAGTCGCGTGCAATCGACCAAGGGGGCTCGTTACATCGCACTGCGGCCCACGCTCGAGGACTTCGTGGTCGAGATGCCTCGGGGCGCTCAGGTCATCTATCCGAAAGATCTCGCACCCATTTGCATGCTGGCCGACATCGGTCCGGGTGTGCGGGTGCTCGAGAGTGGCGTGGGGTCCGGGGCGTTGTCGATGACCATGCTGCGCTACGGCGCGCACATCACCGGATACGAACTGCGCGAGGATTTCGCCAACCGTGCGGTCACCAACGTGCGGTCGTTCCTCGGCGAGGAGGCGCTCCAGCGTTACGACGTGCAGGTTCGTGACTGTTACGAGGGCATCGATGCGACCGACATCGACCGCGTCGTGCTGGACCTCCCCGAACCGTGGCAGGTGGTTCCCCACGCCCAACGGGTGATGCGTCCCGGCGGGATCCTGGTGGCCTACACGCCGTCGATCACGCAGGCCGCGCAAACGCGCGAGGCCCTGGCGAACCCGTCATGGACGGGCACGAGAACCCTCGAGGTTCTCCACCGCGGATGGTACATCGAAGGCATGGCCGTGCGACCGGATCACCGGATGGTGGCGCACACGGGGTTCTTGACGGTGGGCCGATTGCTCGGCGAGTGACCGATCAGGGTTCGATGAAGATGCACTCGCCGGGGCACTCCTCGGCGGATTCCACGACTCCGTCGAGCTGACTGTCGGCGAAGTTGGCCAGACCGTCGGCGCCCTGGGGATTGCCCTTGGCGGTCGCGAAGATCTTGCTGCCTTCCTTCACGTAGGCCAAGCCGTCATCCAGCAGAGTAAAGACATCGGGGGCGATCTCCTCGCAGAGTCCGTCGCCGGTGCAGAGATCCTGGTCGATCCAGACCTTCATGTTTGCTCGCTTGCTCCTCGTGAAATGACGGCGGGTCCAGATGGCGATCCCGGCGTCGCGCACATCGGCGACGCGACGCCACTTTACAGGTCGGGGGGGCTCATCGGTGGCACCGGGTCACGATGTTCCACGAGGCGGGGTGTGACCGGAATCGGGTTCCCCGAGGTGCTCGCCACGCCGGCCCGTGAGGACCCGGTGTAGTTTTTCGGAAGGAGGTCCGGATGCAACCCGACGAATCGCAACCCGACGAATCGGACATCGAGTCGCTCCGCGGAGCCGTGAAGGTTCTCGAGGCGGAGATCGCCGGTCTTCGGCGTCGATTGAACGAGGCCCCGCGACGCCTGCGTCAGTTGGAGGAGCGTCTGCTCGAGACCAAGGGTCTGCTCTCCCAAGAGGTCGAGAAGAACGAAAAACTCAGTCACGCGTTGCGGGGGGCTCGCGAGAACATCGCCTCCTTGCGCGACGAGGTCGACAAGTTGTCCCAACCGCCCTCGGCCTACGGGGTGGTGGTCGGCAAGAACGACGACGGAACGGTCGACGTGCTCACGAGCGGACGCAAGATGCGGGTGAACCTGCACCCCGAGATCGACATCGACACCCTGGAACGGGGCGCCGAGGTGGTGTTGAACGAGAGTTTCAACGTGATCACCGCGCGTTCGGCCGAGGGAGCCGGCGACGTGGTCTCCATCAAGGAGGTGCTCGAGGACGGGGTTCGCGCCATCGTCGTCGGGCGCACCGACGAAGAGATCGTCTGCGAGCTGGCCGACGCCCTGCGCGGCGTACATCTGCGATCGGGCGACACGGTGCGACTCGATCCCCGCACGCACCTGCTCCTCGAGAAGCTTCCGCGTCCCGAGATCGAGGATCTGCTGCTGGAAGAGGTCCCCGACATCAGCTATCACGACATCGGTGGTCTCGACAGCCAGATCGAGCAGATCGCCGACGCGGTGGAGCTCCCTTTCCTGTATCAGGACCTGTTCGCCGAGCACGCCCTGCCGGCACCGAAGGGGATCCTGCTGTACGGACCGCCCGGTTGCGGCAAGACCCTCATCGCCAAAGCGGTGGCCAACAGCCTGGCCAAGAAGGTGGCGTCCAAGACCGGTGACGAGAAGGGTCGCAGCTACTTCATCAACATCAAGGGTCCCGAGTTGTTGAACAAGTACGTGGGTGAGACCGAGCGTCAGATCCGTTTGGTGTTCCAGCGGGCCCGTGAGAAAAGCGAGGAGGGTTGGCCGGTCATCGTCTTCTTCGACGAGATGGACTCGATGTTCCGCACCCGTGGCACCGGCATCTCGTCGGACATGGAGTCGACGATCGTTCCGCAATTGTTGGCCGAGATCGACGGCGTGGAGGGGTTGCGCAACGTCATCGTCATCGGGGCGACGAATCGCGAGGATCTGATCGACCCGGCCATCCTGCGACCCGGACGTCTCGACGTGAAGATCAAGATCGAGCGTCCCACCGAGGTCGCCGCCCGGCAGATCTTCGCCCGCTATCTCACCATCGACGTTCCGCTCGACGAGGACGAGGTGACGCGGGCCGGGTCGGCCGAAGCCGCCGTGTCGGCGATGATCGACGTGACCGCCGAGATGATGTATCGCACCGACGAGGAGAACCGCTTCCTCGAGGTGACGTACGCCAACGGTGACAAGGAAGTCCTGTGCTATCGCGACTTCTCGTCGGGCGCGATGATCGAGAACATCGTGCGTCGGGCGAAGAAGTTGGCCATCAAACGCGTGATCGCCGGGGGCACTCGCGGAGTGCGCACCCAAGACCTGCTGGACTCGATTCGTCAGGAGTTCCGGGAGCACGAGGACCTTCCCAACACGACCAACCCGGACGACTGGGCGAAGATCTCGGGAAAGAAGGGCGAACGAATCGTGTTCATCCGCACCCTGGTCAACGAAGGTCGCACGACCGCGGGTGTGGCCGGGGGCCGCGCCATCGAGCGCAGCGCAACCGGTCAGTACCTCTGACGGGCCGGAACATGGCCATCCCCAAAGTCTGCGGTATCGAGACCGAGTACGGGATTCTCGTGCGCGGGGGAGAGTCCAATCCGGTGGTGGCGTCGTCGGTTCTCATCAACGCCTACGTCAACGACCGTTCGCGACGCGTCGATTGGGACTTCGAGGACGAAACCCCCGGGGTCGACGCCCGCGGATTCTCGTACGAGGATGCGCTGGCCCCCGAGGTGGAATCGCACCTCGTGAACGCGGTTCTCACGAACGGCGCCCGTTACTACGTCGATCACGCGCACCCGGAGATCTCGACGCCCGAATGTTCCGACGCTCTGCAGGCCCTCGTCTATGACCGATCGGCCGAGGAAATCGTCCGACTCTCGATGGCGTTGGCGGCGCCATTGTTGCCCGACGGCGCCGAGTTGCTCGTGCACAAGAACAACAGCGACGGCAAGGGCAACAGCTACGGCTGTCACGAGAACTTCCTCGTCGCCCGTGAGACACCCTTCGGTCGATTGGTGGCCGAGATCACTCCGCACTTCGTCACCCGCCAGATCTTCTGTGGAGCGGGCAAGGTGGGGTGCGAGGCGCCGGGTTTCTCGTCGACCGAGGTCCCGTTCCAGATCAGTCAGCGCGCGGACTTCTTCGAGGAGGAGGTGGGACTCGAGACCACGCTGAAGCGACCGATCGTCAACACCCGTGACGAGCCACATTGTGACCCCCAGAAATATCGCCGACTCCACGTGATCGTGGGTGACGCGAACATGTCGGAGGGAGCGACGCTCCTGAAGCTCGGAACCACCAGCATCGTGTTGAGCATGATCGAGGATGGATTCGTCGGTTCCGATCTGGCCCTGGCCCACCCGGTGCCGGCCATCCGACAGATCAGTCACGATCCCACCTTGCGACGCACGGTTCTCATGCAGTCCGGGTCGCGCATGAGCGCCCTCGACATTCAATGGAGTCTCTTCGAACGCGCCACCCGCTACGCCGACGAACGGGGTCTGGCTTCGGTCGGCGATCAGGTCGGCCGTTTGGTTCTGGCGTTGTGGGAGGAGGTGCTGACGGGCCTCGCGGGTGATCGCACGAGTGTCGCCGACATCGTGGACTGGGTCGCCAAGGAGAGACTGCTCACCGCGTACGCACAACGTCATTCCATTCCCGCCGGGGACGCTCGTTTGCGGGCCATCGACTTGCAGTACCACGACATGCGCCCCGGCAAGGGGCTGTCGGCCAAGGTCGGCTTGCGCACGTTCGTCTCAGCCGAGGACGTGTCGCGCGGAATCGAACGGGCCCCGGAGACGACCCGGGCGTATTTCCGCGGTGAGTGCCTGCGCCGTTGGCCCGACGACATCGTGGCGGCGAATTGGGACAGCATGGTCTTCGACGTCGGTCGCGACCCCTTGCGCCGGATCCCGATGATGGAACCGTTGCGCGGAACCAAGGCCCACGTGGGCGAATTGTTGGAGTCCAGCACGTCGATCGCGGACCTGGTCGACCGTCTCGGGGCCTGAAGGTGACGATCACCCGCGTTCGGTGGCAGGATTGGGGAGAGGAGTGACCATGGCTGAACGAGTGCACAAACAGAAGCAGACGTCCGATCGCACGGCGGAGATGGGCGCCGAGGCGGGTGCCACGACCGAGCACGGCGACAAGCTCCGCGCCGAGCTCGACGACTTGCTCGACGAGATCGACGACGTGCTGGAGTCGAACGCCGAAGATTTCGTGAAGTCCTACATCCAAAAGGGTGGTGAATGAGTGGTACCGATGTTCGGTCCCCAGAACGATCCGGGTAGCAGTTTCGTGACCCTGCTGCGGAGAGTCGGAATCGAGCCGTTCGGCGTCGGAGACGCCACGAGCGGAGTCGCCCCGTTGACTCCTCACGCCACGACCGTTCTCGCCCTGCGTTTCGACGGTGGTGTGGTGATGGCGGGCGATCGACGCGCGACCATGGGCAACCGCATCTCCAATCGTGAGATGGAGAAATTGATGCCGGCCGATCGTTTCAGCGGTGTGGCGATCTCGGGTTCCGCCGGACCGGCGATGGACATGATCAAGGTCTTCCAGTTGCAGCTGGAGCATTTCGAGAAGCTCGATGGCCGTGCCATCAGCCTGGAAGGAAAGGCGAACCAACTGTCGCAGTTGGTTCGGGCGAATCTTCCCGCGGCGATGCAGGGTTTCGGGGTGTATCCGATATTCGCCGGATACGACTTGTTGCGGGAAACCGGTCGGCTGTGGGACTTCGACGGCACCGGAGGGCGTTACGAGGAGCGAGACTTCGTCGCCACCGGCTCCGGTGGTGGTGTCGCGGGGACGGTTCTGAAAGTCGGCTTTCGGCCGGCGATGCCGGTCGAGGAAGCGGTGACCCTGGCCTGTCGAGCGTTGCACGAGGCGGCCGACGTCGATGCGGCCACCGGTGGGGCGGACTCGCTGCGCGGGATCTACCCGGTGGTCGCCACCATCACCAAGGACGGCTGGATGCGCCGTGCCGACGACGACCTGGCTCCGCGATTCGAGGCGTTCCGCACCGAACAGCGCGCGATCCTCGGGGGAGGTGCGTCGTGAGTCAGCCGTTCTACGTGTCGCCCGAACAGGTCATGAAGGATCGGGCCGACTACGCCCGCAAAGGAATCGCCCGTGGTCGGGCGTTGGTGGCGGTTCAGTACGCCGACGGAATCGTGCTGGTGGCCGAGAACACCTCGAATACCTTGCGCAAGATCAGCGAGATCTACGACCGCATCGGTTTCGCCGGCGTGGGCAAGTACAACGAATTCGATTCCTTGCGCCGATTCGGCGTCCGCAACGCCGACGTGAAGGGCTACCAGTACTCGCGCGATGACGTGGAAGCACGCAGTCTGGCCAACGAGTACGCCCAGATCCTGGGGCAAACCTTCACGCACGAGATGAAGCCCCTCGAGGTCGAGATCCTCGTTGCCGAGGTCGGATTCACCCAGGAATTCGACCAGTTGTTCCACATCATGTACGACGGAACGCTGGTGGACGAGCAGGGCATGAGCGTTCTCGGAGGTGACGCCGAGGCGATCTCGGCTCGACTGACCGGGACGTGGCGCATGGAGGACGACCTGCGCGCGGCCGTGCGCGGTTGCGTGTCCGCCTTGTGCGGTCCGGATCGCACCCTCGGGGCCGACGACACCGAGGTGGCGGTGTTGTCGCGTTCGAACGGGCGTCGTTGCTTTCGTCGCCTGGACGACGTCGAGGTGTCCGGCTTTCTCGCCTGAGCCCCGCACGTGCCGACGGGGACGGTCGCTTGCGACGGCTGGTGGGTGTCCCGACCGATCACCGATGTCGATCGCGAACTAGGTTTCCCCCATGGATCGACGCATTTACGGACTCGAGAACGAGTACGGCGTCACCTGCACGTTGAAGGGTCAACGACGGTTGAGCCCGGACGAAGTGGCCCGTTATCTCTTTCGCAAGGTGGTGACGTGGGGTCGTAGTTCCAACGTGTTTCTCGAGAATGGCGCGCGCCTGTACCTCGACGTCGGTTCCCATCCCGAGTACGCCACCCCGGAGTGCGACTCGATCTACGACGCGGTCGTCCATGACAAGGCGGGGGAACGCATCCTGGAGTCGTTGCTCGTGTCGGCCGAGGAACGCCTGCGCGAGGAAGGTATCCGAGGCACGGTGTACCTCTTCAAGAACAACACCGATTCGGCAGGAAACAGTTACGGGTGCCACGAGAACTACCTGACCGCTCGGGGCGACGACGCCGAGGCGCATGCCGCGGTGCTGATTCCGTTCCTCGTGTCGCGGCAGATCTTCACCGGCGCCGGCAAGATCGTCCAGACCGCTCGGGGTCCCGTGTATTCGATCATGCAACGCGCCGATCACATCTGGGAGACCATGTCGTCGGCCACCACCCGGAGTCGACCGATCATCAACACCCGCGACGAACCGCACGCCGACGCCGAGCGTTTCCGTCGCCTGCACGTGATCGTCGGAGACTCGAACATGAGCGAGTATTCCACCTTCGTGAAACTTGGTTCCACGGCGTGCATGCTCCGCATGCTCGAGGATCCGATGGTGGTCTTGCGGGACATGACCCTGGAGAACCCCATTCGTGCCATCCGCGACATCAGTCACGACATGACGTGTCGCCGAACGGTGAATCTCGCTAATGGTCGCGAGGTGAGTGCGCTTGACATCCAGCGCGAGTACCTGGATCGGGCCTTGCGATACGCCGAGACCAAGGGGTTCCCCCCGATGGAGCAACGCGCCCTCGAGATGTGGGAACACTGCATCACCACCATCGAGAACGATCCCTTGAAACTCGATCGTGAGGTGGACTGGGTGATCAAGCACCGGCTGCTCGACTCCTACTGTCGTCGTCACGGAATCGATCTCGGCGATCCGCGCGCCCAATTGGTGGACCTGCAGTATCACGACCTCGTGAGCGACCGCGGTCTGTTCAACAAGTTGCAATCACACGGACTGGTGGAGACGATCTGCGCTCCGAACGACGTGGAGACCGCGATGGACACCCCACCGCAGACGACTCGCGCCCGGTTGCGCGGCGAGTTCATTCGCGCCGCGAAGGAGCGCAAGCGGGACTACACGGTGGATTGGGTGCATCTGAAGTTGAACGACCAAGCCCAGCGGACGGTCCTGTGCAAGGATCCCTTCAAGAGTCGCGACGAGCGCGTGGAGCGATTGATCGCCTCTCTCTGATGATCGAACCGATACCGTAGGGTTCGCATGGAATCGGAGACGGAAATCGTGGGCGAGTTCGGCTCGAATGCGGCCGACGAGGAGACCGGCGAATCGCCCCGCGTCGATCCCGACGAGCGTCGTCGCCAGCAGATTCGGGCGGTCTGGGAATGGGTCGCGGTGGTGGCGGTCGCCATCGTGGCGGCGTTGCTGATCCGGCTGTTCCTCTTCCAGCAGTACTACATCGACGGTCCGAGCATGCAGACCACCTTGATGCCCGAGGACCGGGTTCTGGTGAACAAACTCTCGTACAAGTTGCACGACGTGAATCGGGGGGACGTCATCGTCTTCGATCGACTCAGCGGGGTAAACAACCACGACGATCTGATCAAGCGGGTCATCGGCCTTCCCGGTGAGTTACTGGAGGTTCGTTCCTGCGAGGTTTTCATCGACGGCCGTCGTCTTCGGGAGCCGTATCTGAACACCGAGCAGATGGCGGCGATCGAGCCCTCCGCGCGGTGCGGAAGCCACACCGACATCCCGGCCCAGACGGTTCCCGACGGAATGGTGTTCGTCATGGGGGACAATCGGGTTCAGAGTTTCGACAGTCGTGACTTCGGCCCGATCGACGTCGACGAGATTCGCGGTCGCGCCTTCGTGGTCATCTGGCCGGCCAGCGCGTGGGCGTGGCTCTGACCCCCGGTTCGGCTCAGGCGCCGGTGCCGATCTGGGCCGCGTACGCCTCCATCATGCGGTCGGTGTGATCGCTGAAGACGCCATCGAGCCCCATGCGAAACGCATCGTTCAGGACGTGGTCTTGTTGCATGTCCCAGCCGAGGGTGAAGCGCTCGAAGCGATGGAACAGCGCGACGAGACCGCCGTTCCAGTCGGTGTGGTGCATGTTGATGCAGTCGATCCCGGACTCGGCCAGGATCGCGGCCCGTCGCTCGGCCCCCTCCTTGATGCGGGCGAGGCGAGTGGAGTCCACCAGTCGGGCCGTCGTGAGCGGCCGCCAACTCGCGACGGTTCTCCAATCGTGGTGGCACAGCCACAGACGCGTCTCCAGTTGGGGTCGGACCGCCCGAACCGCTTCGATGACGGCGTCGATGGCCGCGGGGTCCTTGACGTCGAGTGAGAGGTCGAAATCGCCCGGGCAGGAGCGCAACATGTCGGCGAGTGCGGGGACGTGTTCGGGAAGGTCGTCGCGGCGCACCGTGGACAGCGGAATGCGACGTCCGCGACGCTTGACCACTCCGTCGTGATCGAGGACGGCGACCCCGTCGGAGGTGAGCCACACGTCGCTCTCGAGGCCGGTGGCTCCGAGTCGGAGAGCCAATTGGAACGCGGCGATGGTGTTCTCCGGTGCGTGCGCCCGTGCCCCACGATGGGCGAAGGCCACGGGAGGGTCCAGCAAGGATGGAAGTCGTTGTTGCTGCACGAATCCATTGTGACACGGGTGTCCGGTTGGGTTCCTCTCGCCGGAGCGCGACACCGTCGGTGTGATCCCTAGACTCGTCACGTGTTCAACATGTCCGGTAGCGAGATCGTGGTGATCGTGTTGCTGGCCCTCATCGTGCTCGGCCCCGAGAAACTCCCCGAGGCCATCCGGCGGTTCGGGCGGGTGTACGGCGAGTTGAAGCGCATGAGCAACGGATTCCAGAGCGAATTCCGCAACGCCTTCGACGAGCCGATGCGTGAATTCCGCGAGACGGCACAACTGACCAAGGACGCGGTCATGCGACCGATGAACGAAGTGCGCGACACCGTCAAGGAAGCAGGTCGTGCCTTCGACGAGGCGGCGAAGTCGGCACCTGATGAAGCCTCGGGATCGCCGACAGAGGCCGGCTCGACCTCCGAGGACGGACGCGAGCCGACGTGAAACTTCCCTTCTCGAAGAAGTCGCGGAGCACCAAGGCCGATGAGGCGATGACGCTCACCGAGCATCTGGGTGAGTTGCGCAGTCGACTCATCCGCTCGGCGTTGGCGATCGTGGCCGGGATGATGGTGGTGCTGGCGTTCTACGAGCCGGTTCTGGACTTCCTGCGTCAACCGTACGACAACTTGTGTCAGCGGCGCCCGGATCTGGTCTCGAATTGCGACTTCTTTACCCTCGGACCGCTGGAGGGCTTCAACGCCCGTTTACGTATCTCGCTGTACGGAGGTCTCATCCTGGCCCTGCCGGTGATCCTCTGGCAGATCTGGCGCTTCGTGGTGCCCGCGTTGCACGCCAAGGAAAAGAGATACGCCATCCCGTTCGTCTTGTCATCGGTGGTGCTCTTCGCGTTGGGAGGGTTCTTCGCGTATCTGACCCTCGACAAAGGCCTCGAGTGGTTGATCTCGTGGTCGGGCAGCGACGTGCAGCAGGCCTTCCAGATCAGCAAGTACGTCAGTTTCGTCGGTTTGATGATGGCGGCGTTCGGCGTCGGCTTCGAGTTCCCGGTTCTGCTCGTGTTCTTGCAGCTCGTTGGAGTCTTGCGACCCCGTCAACTGGTCGAGGGCTGGCGCGTCGCTTTGATGCTGATCGTGGTTCTGGCAGCCGTGATCACACCGTCGGGAGACCCGATCACGTTGGCGTTGTTGTCGGTTCCTCTGGCGGCGTTCTACTTCGTGGCGATCCTGATCGGTTATCTGGCCACCCGAGGACGGGTGGCGGCCGAATAAACGTTCGTCCGCGTGGTCCAACGGGCAGACTGGCTCGGTGAGATCCGACCGGCAGGAGCTGATCGCCCATCACGGGTTTCCCCTCGACCGTTTCCAGATCGAGGCCATGGACGTGCTCGACGCCGGTGAATCGGCGGTGGTGGCGGCTCCGACCGGTAGCGGGAAGACCGTGGTCGCCGAATACGGCATCGCGGCCGCGTTGGCCGACGGGCGCCGAGCGTTCTACACCGCGCCGATCAAGGCGCTCTCGAATCAGAAGTACAACGACCTGGTGACGCTCTACGGTCGTGACCGCGTGGGTCTGCTCACCGGAGACAACGCGGTGAACGCCGACGCCGCGGTGGTCGTGATGACCACCGAGGTGCTCCGCAACATGATCTACGCGCGCTCGCGCGCCCTCGACGATCTGGCCTGCGTCGTCCTGGACGAGGTCCACTTCATCCAGGACACCTACCGCGGTCCCGTGTGGGAGGAGGTCATCATCCATCTTCCGCGGCACATCCAACTCGTGTGCTTGTCGGCCACTGTCAGCAACGCCAACGAGGTCGCGGACTGGATCACCACGGTTCGGGGTCCCACCCGGTACATCGTCGAGGACGAGCGCCCGGTCGAATTGGAGAACCTGTACATGGTGGGGGACAAGTCGACCGAACGCGAGCACCTCTTCGCGACGCTGGTGGCCGGCCGCCCCAATCCCGAGGCGGGTCGACTCGAGGACCAGTCGCGTCAGACACGAGGTCGCGGTTCGGTGAGGGGCCGACCCCGTCGCCTCTTGTACACCCCCGCCCGCATCGACGTCGTCGAGCGGTTGCGTGACGAAGGACTCCTGCCGGTCATCTATTTCATCTTCAGTCGCAGCGCGTGCGACGAGGCGGCGGCCTCGTGTCTGAAGCAAGGATTGAAGTTGACCACGCCGGACGAGAAGACCCGTATCTCGGGAATCATCCGCGAGCGACTCGGTGACCTCGATGACGACGACCTCGACGTGCTGGGATATCCGCAGTTCGTGGCGCAGTTGGAAGCCGGAATCGCGTCCCACCACGCGGGCATGGTGCCCCCGTTCAAGGAGACGGTCGAGGCCTGTTTCGTGCAAGGTTTGGTGAAGGTGGTGTTCGCAACGGAAACTCTGGCCGTCGGGATCAACATGCCGGCCCGATCGGTGGTGATCGAGAAGTTGTCGAAGTTCACCGGCGAACACCACGAATTCCTCACGGCCGGTGAATTCACCCAATTGACGGGTCGCGCCGGGCGCCGGGGTCTCGACGATCGGGGTCACGCCGTGGTTCTCTGGAACCCGTTCGTGAGTTTCGACCAGGTCGCTGGACTCGCCAGCAGTCGCTCGTTCCGGCTGACCTCGAGTTTCCGACCGACCTACAACATGGCCGTGAATCTGGTTCGTTCGTATTCCAGCGAAGAGGCCCGTCACTTGCTGAACCTGTCGTTCGCCCAGTACCAGGCCGATCGTGACGTCGTGAAGATCGAGGCCCGACTGGATCGTCGTGCCGAGGAACTGCGCGAATTGCGCGAGGCCGCCGAGAGCCCGTACGGCGACATTCACGAGTATCGCGCGCGACTGGAGGGCACCGTGGGGGCTCGCAACGAGGGCTCCATCGAATGGCGTCTCTCGACGCTGCGACCGGGCGACGTCATCCACGTGGCCAAGGGCAAGGTCGTGGGACGGGCCGCCGTGCTGTCGTCGGCCAATCGCACCGGCGGCGTGAAGTTGACCGTCGTGACGGCACGTCGCGCGACCCTCACCTTGTCGGCACGGGATTTCGCGGAGCCACCGAACGTGATGGGGGCCGTCGAATTGCCGCTTCCGTACGCTCCCGGACGCGCCGAGTTCCAACGGCAGGTCGCCGAGCGCCTGAAGGACGCGCGGTTGGTTGAGTCGACGTGGACGACACCGGGAACGACGGGATACGCCACGCACCCGGTGGAGGACGACCCGAATCTGCAGGAGAGATTGAAGACCGCTGCTCGGGCCGACCGCGTGTCTCGTGAGGTCGAGGAATTGCGTGATCGGGTGCGCGGCAAGGGCCACTCGGTCGCGCGCAAATTCGAGAAGGTGTTGCGCATCCTCGACGAATGGGAATACGTCGACGGTTGGTCTCTCACCGAGAAGGGCGAGTCGTTGGCCCGCACGTTCCACGAGTCGGATCTCCTGATCGCGGAGTGCCTGTCGCTCGGGTACCTCGACGGTCTCGATCCCGCGTCCACCGCCGCGTTGGCGTCGGTGTTCGTGTACGAACATCGGTCGAGCGAGCCGCCGCCGGCACCGTGGTTCCCCTCGCAGGAGGTGCGCAAGAAGTGGCGACGCATCCAATCGACGAGCACCGAGTTGTCCGCCGTCGAGCAGTCGGCGTCCCTGAGCCCTCATCGACCTCCCGATCCCACGTACATCGCCATCGCGTACGCCTGGGCGGCTGGGGAGGGTTTCGCCGAGGTGGTGGAGGCCGAGGAACTGTCCGGTGGTGATTTCGTGCGAACGATGAAGCAGTTGATCGACCTGCTGCGTCAGATCGCCACGATCTCGTCGGTTCCCGAAACCCGTCGCGCGGCCGAGGCCGGCGCGGATCTGTTGCTGCGTGGGGTCGTGGCGGCATCCTCGGCCTTGCCGACGGTGGGATCGTGACCATCGGCAAAGGAACCGACTGGGGCGTCGAGGGCGAGGTGCCCGCCGACGTGGTCGTCTGCGGCAGCGACCGCGCATTGAGCGTGGCTGTCGGGGACGGTCGTGACGCCGTCATCGTCGGGGGCGACATGGCGCTCACGATCGGCGCATCGGCGACCCCCGGGATCGGTGGCGTCGGGCGTCGCCTGCCGATCGATCTGATGGACGTCGAACTGGTGCGGCGGGGCCGGCATCACGTGATCGTGGCCTCTTCCCACGTGATGATCCGTGGTGTTCGTCGTCGCGGCGGGCGACTGCGCGGTGAGGTGCACTGGATCATGAATGCGCAGTACTACGACGGTCGCGATCTGGTACCCCGCGGTCATCCGAACGACGGTCGTTTGGAAGTGCTGTCGGTCGACCCGCGCATGGGCCCGCGACAGCGGCTGATTGCGTGGAATCGTTCGCGAACCGGCCGTCATCTTCCGCATCCGCGTTTGTCCGTTCGATCGACGAATGAGATCGTGATCGAGTGCGACGGGGCCGTCGTGGTGGTCGATGGAGTGCGGGCCGGACGAACCGACACCGTGAACGTTCGGGTGCGCGCCGACGCCGGTGCGATCTGGATCTGAGGGTCACCTCCCGCGGTCGGACATCGGTTACGGTGGGCGCATGTCCGAGGTCGACGCCGCCAAGTCCGCGATCATCGACGCCGTCGACGCGCGGGCCGATCGGCTGATCGAGGTCAGTCGATCCATTCACTCGCACCCCGAGCTGAATTTCGAGGAGCGATTCGCGCACGATTTGCTGTGCGACGTGTTGGAGTCGGCGGGACTTCCGGTGACGCGCCATGCGTACGGCGTGGAGACGGCCTTCGAGGCGGTCGCCGGTGACGCGGGTCCGGAGATCCTCGTGCTGCTCGAGTACGACGCGTTGCCGGGTATCGGTCACGGGTGCGGTCACAACGTCATCGCCGCGGCGGGCCTCGGTGCCGGCCTGGCCGTGGCCGGTCTGGCCACTGCGCTCGGGGGACGGGTCCGCATACTGGGCACCCCGGCCGAGGAGGGCGGCGGCGGCAAGATCTACCTGGCGCGAAACGGTGCCTTCGCCTCCGGGGACGCGGCCATGATGGTGCACCCGGCCGACGCCGACTTGTTGCGTATGCACTCGATCGCCGTCCACACCGTCGACGTGGAGTATGCCGGACGCGCCGCGCACGCCGCCGCGGCCCCGTGGGAGGGTCGCAACGCACTCGATGCGGCGGTCCTCGGATACATGAACGTGGCGGCGCTGCGACAACACATCCGACCCACCGAGCGCGTGCACGGCATCATCACCGAAGGTGGGGAGAAGCCCAACGTCGTGCCGCGCCGTGCGGCCGCCAATTGGTACGTGCGCTCCGACACCATCGAGTCGTTGCAGCCCTTGAAGCGCCGGGTGCTCGACTGTCTGGAAGGTGCGACGTCGGCGTGCGGATGCACGATGTCGGCGACCTGGGACGACGTGGCGTACGCCGACGTCCGTGACAATCGGGCCATGGTGTCGGCGTACGTGCGAAACATGGCGGGTCTCGGGCGCGACGTTCTCGATCCGGACGTGATCGGCCGACGCGTGACCGGATCCACCGACATGGGCAACGTCAGTTACCTGTTGCCGTCGATACATCCGATGGTGAAAGCGGCGCCCGACGGAACGCCGATCCACACCGAGGATTTCGCGCGCCATGCCGGGTCGGAGTCGGGTGACCGTGCGGTGGTGGCCGGGGCCAAGGCGATGGCCTTGACGGTGGTGGATCTCTGGACCGACCCGGTCCTGCTGGACGGGGTGAAACAGGAGTTCTCACGGGTCGCATCGGCGGTCGACGTGCTCGGGGTCACCCAGTAGGAAGCGGTCGCATTACCGCGTCGTCGCGGGTCCACCTACTAGCGTGACCTCTCGTGACGGTCTACGCCCCCGAGGAGTTCACCCCTGCGGAGTCCGACGTCCTGCGCCGTTACTTCACCAACCTCGATGGTCCGGTGTTCGCCCTGGTGAACCTGCCCGAGGTCGTCAAGGGCGCACTCTTCGCCCGGTACAGCCGTAGTTCCAAGAGCTTGCGCCGACTCTTTCTCGACGAGTTCGTGGGTGATCTCGACATCGCCGGTGATCAGGGGGTCGACGCCACCATCGGCCTGGAGCGCGCCGAGGAGCTCTACGAGAAGGTGTTCTTCGAGTACGGGGACGACTCGGTCGCACAGTTGGGCGGCGTTCACTTGGCGTGCGAACAGGCGTCCAACGTGCTCACCAAGATCCTCGAGTGGGGGCGTCTGGCCAGCTATCTCGAACAGAGCACTCGTTACATCGCCTACGACTCGCGTATCGCGGGTCGCTATCGGTTCTACCGCGATCTCGACGTGCTGAATTCCCGATTCGGCACCCGGTACGTGGGGGACATGGACCGCATGTTCGACTCGTACTCCGTCCTGATGGACAAGGTCACCGAGCACGTGCGCAACACCGTCGTGCGCGACCCGGCCGACAGCGACTTCGTCTTCCGTCAGGCCACCCGAGCCAAGGCCCTCGACGCCGTGCGCGGGGTGCTTCCGGCCGCTTCGTTGTCCAACGTGGGTATCTACGGCAGTGGTCAGTCGTTCGAGGGAATGTTGATCCGCATGCGGTCGCACTCTCTGCCCGAGGCGCGTCATTACGCGGCTCTCATGCTGGAAGAGTTGCGCAAGGTCATCCCGAGCTTCCTGCGGCGCGTCGACATCGCCGATCGCGGAGGCCGCTGGAGCGACTACCTGGAGTCGACGCGAGAGAACACCTCCGAGTTGGTCCAAGGTCTCTTCGCCGAGACGCCGATCGACCACGTCGCCCCGGTCGTGCTGACGGACTTCGACCCGGATGGCGAGGACAAGCTCATTGCGGCCATCTGCTATTCGCACACCAGCCTTCCCGAGACGCAGATCATGCAGCGGGTCCAACGCATGGGGCACGCCGAGAAGGTGGCCATTCTGCGCGCGTACATCGGCGATCGCGAGAACCGTCGTCACCGACCCGGTCGAGCATTCGAGCGTACCGATTACCGCTTCGACGTGTTGTCGGATTACGGCGCGTTCCGTGATCTGCAACGGCATCGCCTGTTGACCATCGAATGGCAGCCCTTGACGCCGAACCACGGGTACACGCGTCCCGACCTGGTGGACGAGGCGGGTGCGGCGGACGTTTTCGACGAGGTCATGACGCGGTCGGCGAGCCTGTACGACGCGTTGAGGCCGGACTTCCCGCAGCAGGCCGCGTACGCCGTGTCGATGGCGTATCGGGTGCGCTACGTGATGCAGTTCAACGCCCGCGAAGCGATGCACATGCTCGAGTTGCGTTCCTCGCCGCAGGGGCACCCCGCGTACCGGCGCGTGGCGTTGGAGATGCACCGTCTGATCGGCGAACAGGCCGGCCACAAGGCGATCGCGGAAGCCATGACCCACCTCACCGTGGAAGCTCCGGAATTGGAGCGCCTGGCGGCCGAACGTCGTGCCGAGGCCCGTCGCAGCGGACGTTGACGTCCATGTCGCCCGGCCTTCGATGAATTGGTGACGGCTGTCACGGCACCATCCCTCAGTCCCCTCGGGATCTGTGTCTATTATCCGCGCGCAAGCCCTCGTGTTTCGGGGGCGAGACAAACGATGGGAAGGTCATGGCAGCTGACGACGACGAGATTCTGGATCCTGACGAGATCGATTCGGATTCGTTCCTCGAGGAGGGCGAGGACGCCGACGAGGACCTGCTCGATGGCGACGAACTCGACGAGGAACTCGGTCTGGAGGATGGTGACGAGACCGTCCCCCTGATCGACGAGGACGCCGACGGAGACGAGGCCCCGGTGGTCGTTCCCAAGAAGAAGTCGAAGAAGACCAAGAAGGACGCCGTCGCCGACGAAGAAGAGGACGACGAAGACGACGAGTTGGTCGGGGAGGACGACGTCGAAGCGGACCTCGGAGTGATCCTGGACGCGCGGATCAAGGGCCGGAGCGAGGACGACGAGGAAGAAGCCGAAGAGGAGGAAGAGGAGGTTCCCTCGGCGGCGGATCCGGAGTCGAGCATTCAGCCCCGTCGCGCCGACGAGCGCATGTGCAACCAGTGCTTCCTGCTCGTTCGCAAGGGTGCTCCGGCCTGTCCGGTCGGTGACGACACCTGTCCGCTCTTCAGTTGAGGACCTGATGGCCGTCGAACCCGTGATCCGTCGGGCGGTGTCCTCGGATCTCGGTTCCCTGCGGGAGATCGACGCGGCCAGTCGCCGGATTCTCGTCGATCAGCGGGGTGGGGAAGCGTGGCTGGCCGAGCATCCCGCGTTGTCCCGTCTGGAGGAATCCGACCTGATCGAACGCAGCGTCGTCGGCCTCATCGACGATGTGGTCGTCGGTTTGGCCCTGTGGGAGATCGTCGACGACCCCGAGCGCGGTGGAATCCTGCGGGTCGATCGGGTGCACGTCGTGTCGGCGGCGCGCGAACTCGGGTTCGGGGACGCCTTACTGGCGGCGATGATCGATATCGGCCGGTCCCGTGGCTGTCGGCACGTCGAAGCCCAGGCATTACCGGGCGACCGGGAAACCAAGAACCTCTACGAGCGAGCCGGCATCACCGCCCGACTCATCACTGTGTCGCGGCGACTCGACGACTGATCAGCGACCCGTCCAATTGGGGGGACGCTTCTCGATGAAAGCGGTCAGACCTTCCTTGGTGTCCTCGGATGCCATCACCTCGGCGAACAGCTTGTTGGTCAGAGTCTTGAGCGTGGCGTCGTCCTCGTAGGCGGCCGCCAGTACGACCTGTCGGCTGGCGTAGACCGCCAAGGGTGCGCTGGCCGTGATCTGCTCGGCCAAACGACGGGCCTCGGTCAGGGCCTGGCCGGGTTCGACGAGACGAGAGATGAGCCCGAGGTGATAGGCGCGCTCGGCCGGGATCGGTTCGCCGGTGAGGATGGCCTCCATCGCGGCGGCTTGTCCGATCGCTCGGGGGAGACGGAAGAGTCCACCGGCTCCGGCGATGAGGTTGCGCTTGACCTCGGCCAGACCGAACGCGGACCGCGTGGTGGCGATCACCAGATCGGCGGCCAGGACGATCTCACATCCACCAGCGGTGGCCAGACCGTCGACGGCCACGATGATCGGCTTACGACGCTCGCGATAGACGAAGCCCGCGAAACCACCGCGCTTGGTGTTGAGATCACCGGCCTGACCGGAGTTGATGGCCTTGAGGTCCGCACCGGCGCAGAAGACCGGCCGTTCCTGCCCGTCGGTGTTGGCGGTCAGGATTCCGACCCACGCCGAATCGTCGGCCTCGAGTTGGTCGATGGCCGCCTCGACGCCACGGGCCACGTCGCCGTTGATGGCGTTGCGGGCGTCGGGACGATTGAGGGTGATCAGGCCGATGCGGCCCTCGGTCGAATAGGTGACGATGTCGCTCATGCCCGTGACCGTAGTGGTCGCGTCAGTGTGCGCACCAACCGATCAGTCGGATTCGTCCGCCGATGCGGCGACGTCGGTCCGCGGTTCGTCGACGATGACGGGCTCGACGGGAGCTGTTTGCTCCGTCGGCACGGACTCGGTCGAGACGGAAGCAACGGTTGGTGTGGTCGTGGCGGATGCCGTGGGTGGTGCCGGAGGGCGCGGCGGCAGCTTCTTGGCGGGGCGCGTCGGGCGCAAGGGCTTGGGGGCATGTGCGGTTCCGGCCTCGATCCCGAACGCCGCGGCGATCTGGGGCAACAGCGTGGCCAGACGCTCGATGGTCTTGGTGAGTTCGGCCGGGACCGACTCGGGCTTCGAAGTGATGCCGACGTGGGAGCGGATCGGAGTGAACGCGGCCGCTTCGAGCACCGCGACCCAGCGATCGGTCAACGCATCGGCGGTCAGATTGCTCGTGGCCGCGTCGGCCAACCGACGCCCGAGTTCGACGGGGAAGATCGCTCCGGCCTTGGGGGGCTGACCCGCCAGCTTGAGGGCGCGAACGATGCGTCCGACTTTGAGGTTGGCGTCGATGTCGGCGAGCCAGTTCCGGTACTCCTCCTCGGTGCGCGTGGTGAGACCGGCCTTCATCTCGGCGACGAGCTCGCGACACGCGTCGGAGCGCTCGATCACCGCGTCGTTCGCGGCGGCCACGATGCTGCGCAGGTCACGAAGATCGAGGTGGGCCAGGTCACGCTTGGCGGCTTCGGCGCGATCGAGCCAGTCCGCCACGCGCAGACGAGGCAACAGGTTCTCGGCCATCTGCAGAACGCTCTGTTCGGGCATGGTGGGCTTGCCTTCGGCGGCCAGAGCGGCATTGGCCTCCTTCAGACGCTGACGAACGGTCTGCATTCCCTGCAACGCCAACTCGGCGATGGGACGCTGATTCTCGGGGATCTCGGACAGCACCGACTTGCGGTGCATGTTTCCCGCGCGCAGGCGCTTGGCCTTGGGGCGCTGGGGCAGTTCCGGCGGGGCCTCGAAGCGGGGACGACGGGGACCCCGATCGCGACGTTCGCCATTGGCGGGACGACCTTCGCCGCGAGGTGCGCGATCGCGACGCTCTTCGCGCTCTCCACGCTCTCCACGCTCTCCACGCTCGCCACGCTCTCCACGCTCTCCACGCTCTCCACGATCGCGACGGTCGCCACGATCACGACGGTCGCCGCGATCGCCACGCTCACCACGGTTCTTCCTGGCCAGCTGCTGCGTCACCGGTTCGAAGGGCTTGTCTTGTGCGATGAGCGCGATGGTCTCGATCTTGGCGACCTTCACGCGCGCCTGCACCACCCCGATGATGTTCATGCCGTCGATGTCGGCTTCGGCTTCGACCTTGATGACATCACCGGCCTTGGCGCCCACCGGCAGGATGGTTCCGTCGAGAACACCCTTGGGCTCGCGGGCACCAGCGGCGCGCCAGGTCCATGTTCCGTCGGGGCGCGAACTGGTCAACTCGATCTCGATGCGGCGGGGCATGGTTCCGCACACTATCGGGCTACCGTGGTTGCGTGCCGATCTACGCCTTGGGGGACCGGGTCCCGTCGATTCATCCGGACGCCTACGTCCATCCCGACGCCGTCATCATCGGTTCGGTCACCATCGGCGCCGGTAGTTCGGTGTGGCCGTGCGCCGTGTTGCGCGGAGACGACGGCGAGATCGCCATTGGCGAACGCACGAGCATTCAGGACGGGTGCGTTCTGCACACCACGTACATCTACCCGACGGTTGTCGGCGACGACTGCGTGATCGGCCACATGGTCCACCTGGAGGGCTGCACGATCGAGAACGGTTCGTTGGTGGGCAACGGATCCATCGTGATGCACAAGGTGATCGTCCGCGCCGGTGCCGTGGTGGGGGCGAACTCGGTTCTGCTCAACGGCACCGAGGTTCCCTCGGGCGCATTGGCCGTCGGTTCACCGGCGGTGATCAAGCCCGACAAGGCGCGTCCGGCCGAGATCAAGATGGGTTCGGACTCCTATGTCGCACGCGCGCGCATTTATCGCGAGAAGCTCCGTCGCATCGATTGACGAGCGAAAATCCGTCATGGCTCTCACGATTTGCGTTTCGGTCGCCGCATCGGACGCGGAATGGGTGTCGGATCTGTTGTGGGGTCTCGGGGTGGTGGCGATCGAGGAGATCGCCGTGGCCGGGGAAGCGGTGATCCTGCGCACGTCGATGGGCGAGGATCACGACACCGTTCGCCGGGCGATGGACTCTCTCGACGTCACGTTGGACTGGAGTTTCGAGCTGGTCGACGATCACACCGTCGACACGTGGCGGCTGCACGTTCGACCGTTCGAGGTGGGCGACGAACTTCTGGTCGTTCCGGCGTGGAACGACGAGTCGTCGAACGACGTGGCGCGCATGCGCGTGACCATCGAACCCGGTGCGACGTTCGGAATGGGTGATCACCCCACTACGCGCGGCTGTCTCGCGCTGCTCGAGCGAATGGATCTACGGGGCCGATCCGTGCTCGACGTCGGTTGCGGTAGCGGGATTCTCGGAATCGTCGCGACCATGCGCGGCGCTCGAATGGCCCACGGGGTGGACATCAATCCGGCCAGTGTCGAGGTGTCGCGTGTCAACGCCCGCGCCAACAGCGTGAGCGATCGATGGACGGTCTCCGACGAGCAACCGTCGGGGGAGTTCGACGTCGTGTGCGCCAACATTCTCGCTCCGGTGCTGATCGACCTGTCCGACGAGATCGCGCGTCGCGTGGCGGTCGGGGGTGTCCTCGTTCTGAGTGGAGTGCTCGACGGTCGGTACGAGCACGTGCTGGGGGAGTATCCGGACTTCGTCGTGACGGAACGTTCGGTCATCGACGGCTGGGCGTCGTTGAGGCTCGAGCGCCGTTAGGCGCCGGCCAACACGTCGATCTCCTCGCGCGTCGGCAACGAGGGCACCGCCCCCTTGCGGGTGGCGGCCAACGCACCAGCGGCCGCCGCTCGGCGGGCCGCACCGGCGAGGTCGATTCCCTGACTGAGGGCGGCGGCCAGGGCACCACACGCGGCATCGCCCGCGCCGGTGGTGTCGACGGCGCGCACCACGAACGGAGGGACGTCGATCTCTCCGTCGCGGGTGACGATGCGCATACCGCGGGCGCCCAGGGTGATGATGACGACCGACACGCCGCTGTCGAGCAGAGCCGAGGCCCCGCCGAGCAAACCGAGTTCGTGTTGATTCGGGGTGATCACGTCGACCAACTGCAACAGTGACCGAGTCAACGCCGCCGCGGGTGCGGGGTTGAGAATCGTGCGGGCTCCAGCGGCACGTCCGATCGCCAGGGCGGCCTGCACCGAGTCGAGGGGAATCTCGAGCTGGCACAACACGACCTGCGCCCGTGACAGGACGTCGCGGTGGGCGTCGACGACACCGATGCCGAGTCGCTCGTTGGCGCCCGGAACGACGACGATCGAATTCTCGGCATTGCCGTCGACGCTGATGAGAGCGCGACCGGTTGGTGCGTCGACGTCGGTCACGAAGGACGCGACTCCTTCGGCGACCATGAGACTGTGGAGAGTGTCCCCGGCATGATCCGAGCCGAGGCAGGTGATGAACGCCGTGTCGGCGCCGGCCCGCGCCGCGGCGACCGCCTGATTGAGTCCCTTGCCGCCGGCGTGCTCGGCGTACTCCGAGCCGAGCACGGTTTCGCCCGGACCCGGCAGTCGCTCGACGGTGGCCACGAGGTCGAGGTTGCTGCTGCCGACGACCACCACGTCGTACGAGTGCGAACCTCCGCTCATGGTTCCATTGAACCCGCGCACTCGGCGCCCGAGCAACCCGGTCGGTTCATGGGGCGACGATTCGCAGGAGCGGGTCGATGTTCAGTCGATCGACCCCCGGTAGGTAGACGCGAGCGGCGTCGTTACGGAACTTGGCGCACAAATCGGGGCGGAAGAAGCGCGCTCCTTCGCGTACGACGTAATTGAGGATGAAGAAGGTGAACGCCAGGGGGAGGAAGCGGATCTCCTCCTCGGACAACGGATTCACGTCGTGGTACGCCTCGATGAAGTCGACGAAGGACGGCTCGGTCAGGGTGTGTGGTGAGTACGTCCAGTGTGAGCGGTCCCCGGTGGCCGACGAGACGCGCGAGAGGAAGTAGAAGTCGAGCATGCGGGACTCCACGCGGAACCAGTCGTAGTCCCAGCGCGAATGTAGTGTGAAGTCGCCCGAGGGATCGTCGCGCACGGAGAAGTTGCCGAGGTTCCAGTCCACGAGAATGGGTACGCGCGTCCACGAGTCGTACCGGATGTCCTCCATGGCGAGCAACAGGTCGTGCGTGCGTCGCCAGAGGAGACCGATGTGTTCGGCGGGGAGTTCGAAATTGCGCGGAGCGAACGGACTGGACAACAAGTCGAGGAGATGGATCGCATCCGATTTGATCGAATTCGACGTGGCGGGGACGGCCGGGGCGATGTCGGTGCACGCAGAATGAAAAGCGGCCACTTCGCGGGCGAGACATCGGGTTCGACGGGTGTCGAGACGAGGTGGGAGAGATTCACCACGTCGTGCTTCGCCGTAGAAAGCCACCCAGCGTCGCTCGTCGTAATACGTGAAGGGACGATCGTCCCGACCGAGCACCGGGGCGAGGAAGCCATCGAAACGGGTGTCGGCCAGGAGTCGAGAGCATCGAAAGAGCCGATCGTGATCCTCGGCGAACAAGAAATAGGAGCCGTAGTTGGAGACCTTGGCGAAGACCCGTCGTGTGCCGAACTCGTCGGCGGAATCGAGGTCGATCCGATACACGCTGTTCGTCGAGACCATCGGGCTGGTGTCGTGAACGGCCACGATGGATCGGGGATCTCCGAACGCATCCCAGGCCGAGTACACGGCGGAGCGGTGGACATCGGCCATGCGTCAGTTTCGCATCACGTCGTCACGCGGGTGCGTCACGGGATGCGTCGCCATGAACGGGTCAGGAGGCGGCGCGAACGCCGATGGGCGCGATGAGACGGAATCCGGCTTCGTGCCGCTCGTCCTCGCTCTCGCCGCCCCAGAGGCCGTACTCGTGGTTCGTCCGGGCGAATTCGCGACAGGTCTCGTTCACCGCACATCCGGAGCAGACCGCACGCGCCATCGCCTCGCGCCGCTCGCGGGCCTGGGGGCGTTCGGCGGTGGACGGAAAGAAGAGATGGGTCATGCCGCGGCACGCACCCTTGTTCATCCAGGCGTCGTCGGTCTGCTGACGAGTGATGACGATGTCCACGGTCGACACGTTTTCCCCCTCGGAAAGTCCCCGAATCGCCGCCCCGACCCCCGAGACGACGAGATCACCCTAGGACTATCTAACCGGCGAGTCAATTACGAAACTCGGGTTCCGACTCGCCTCGGACGACCCTTTCAGGGCAGGAAATGGTCGATGCCGACGCGAAACGCCGAGATGTCGTCCGGGGTGGTGTCCCAGGCGGTCATCCAACGGACCTGACGCTGCTGGGGGTCCCAGTCGTAGAAGAACGACCACTCGCGCAGGGCCTCGATGTGATCGGTGGCGACCGCGGGGGAGAAGGCCGGGAAGAGGCTGTTGACCGCCGGTTCGGACCCGACGTCGAAGGCGTCATGACCCCGCACGATGTCGTAGAGACGACGCGCCATGTCGTTGGCGTGGCGGGCGTTGTCGATCCAGAGGTCGTTCGACAACAACGCCGAGAACTGGGCCGAGATGTAGCGCACCTTGGACGGAAGCTGCGTGAACTGTTTTCGGGTGTAGCCAGCCGATCGCGCCAGATCGCGATCGAGGAAGACCACCGCCTCGCCGTACATCATTCCGTTCTTCGTGCCACCGAAGGACACGATGTCGACCCCGGCATTACGCGTGAAGGAGCGCAACGTCTCACGCGTTCCACCGAGGGCCGCGGTGGCGTTGGCGATACGTGCACCGTCCAGGTGCACCCGCATTCCCATTTCGTGAGCAACGTCGCACAATACGGCGATCTCGGAGGGGGAGTAGAGGGTGCCCCACTCGGTGCTCTGGGTGATCGAGAGAACGCTCGGTTGAACGTGATGAACGACTCCGAGATTGTGACGCAACGACCTCACTTGATCGGGTGTCAGCTTGCCGGCGGGGGCCGGCAGATCCATCAATTTCGAACCCAGCAGTCGCTCGGGAGCACCGGTCTCGTCGACGTTGATGTGCGCGCAGTCCGTGCACACCACTGCCCCGGCGGGGGAGAGTGCGGAGCCGAGTGCCAACACGTTGGCACCGGTGCCGTTCCAGACCATCAGGGTGACGACGTCGTGATCGAACAGTTCCGCGAAGTCCCGCTCGGCCGCCGCCGTCCACGGGTCGTCGCCGTAGGCGGTCGCATGGCCGAGGTTGGAGGCGACCAGTGCCTCCATGACCGCGGGATGAACACCGGCGTTGTTGTCACTGGCGAACCGGCGAAGCGGTGCGGCGGGAGATGACATTCCCCGAGTCTGTCGCTGACCCCGACGAGATCCCACCGTCCGCGCCCTCTCACATGGCATAATTTCGTCATGACGAAAATGGTCGATAGATCACGGGGGCGGGGAGTCGCGGGCTCGGCGAATCAGCAACGGTGTCGCTGGTGCCGACGAGTCATGGTGGCGCGTCCGGGCCCGGGACGTCCGAAGGTCTTTTGCTCTCAGGCGTGCCGGCAATGGGACTGGGTGTCGCGTCAGCGGGCCCGTGAGTTGCAGATCAGCGAGAACGAATTGGTCGTGGCCCGACGCGAGCTGGAACGGCTCTACGACGATCTCTACGTGCTGTCGTGTGCCATCGAGGACACGGACCGTGAACTGAGTGCCGGGAGACCAACGGTGGCGAGCCTTCGCGAAACGCTGCAGTGGCTCTTGGATGCGGCTCGGCCGTTGCACAACCGAACCGTCGCCCCGCATCACGATTAGCCCATAATCTCCGTTATGACACATACCTTTCGGTGAACCACGCGCCCGGATGCCGGATCCGGAGGTTCCGCCCCTCTCCCGCCGAGCAGTTGGTTCAGCGAACGGCGACTAGGTCGACCACGAAGACCAACGTCTCGTGGCCCTTGATGACTCCGCCGGCGCCGCGGGCGCCGTAGCCGAGGTGCGGCGGGATGGTGAGTCGTCGACGGCCGCCCACCTTCATGCCCGCCACGCCTTGGTCCCATCCCCCGATGACCTCGCCGGCCCCGAGTCGGAAGTCGAAGGTCTCGTTGCGGCTCCAGGACGAGTCGAACTCGCGCTGGGTGCTCCAGGCCACGCCTACGTAGTGCATCACCGGTCGGCACCCGGTGGTGGCTTCGGCCCCCTCGCCCACCACCAGGTCCTCGATGACGAGTTCGGCGGGCGGGTCTCCGGCGGGGATGGTGATGGTGGGCTTGGACGACTCGGGCATCGGAGTACCTTAGGCGACGCCGAGTGACCGCTCAGGAGTCGGTGTGCTTTTTCGGAGGTACGCAGGAGCCCTGGGCCACGGCGACCGGCTTGGTTTCGTCGTCGGTGAAGGCCACCACCTGACCGGTGATGAGCTTGGTGCCGACACTCAGGATGCGCCCGCGGGCGTGGAGTCGGGTGCCCTTGGCGGGACGCAGGAAGCGAATCTGCATGTCGCTCGTGAGCATCATCATGTCCAGCCCGTGCACCGAGAGGCAGGCGTAGAAGAGGGCCGCGTCACACGCGGCGAAGACCGACGGTCCGCTGATGATTCGCCCGGGTCGGAGTTGCTTCTCCCCCACCTCCATCGTGGTCAGGACCATTCCGTATTCCATCTCGCTCACCATGTCGGTGGTGAGTCCGTGCATGTCGGCGCCGAAGAGTTTGCGAAGGTGGGCGTTCAGCTCGGCGGCGGACACCAATGGTTCTCGGACGCTCATGCGTCTACGGTAGTGAGCATGGAACTCGGAGAGCGTGCTCGGGCCGTACTCGACGAGGCGCGGGCTGCGGGTCGTGACGACGTCGCGATCAAGGAGGGTCGGGTGTTTTCGCTGGCCTATTTCGCCTCGGCGGAAGTGGAGGCCGTCGCCGAACGCGCGCACGCGATGTACTCGTCGGCGAACGGACTCAACACCGACGCGTTCCCGAGTCTGCGACGGTTCCAGTCCGAGGTGGTGGCCACGGTGACGACATGGGTCGGGGGCGACGATCGGGCCGCGGGCTTCATGACGAGCGGTGGGACCGAGAGTCTCCTGATGGCCGTGAAGGCGGC
>Ga0169931_10001730_pt1 | contig 35980 bp, 18 predicted proteins | sample Kivu_15m_20L_FD_129675 | JGI IMG/M metagenome (GOLD analysis project Ga0169931, IMG submission 129675) | Freshwater microbial communities from Lake Kivu, Western Province, Rwanda to study Microbial Dark Matter (Phase II) - Kivu_15m_20L... | ecosystem: Environmental > Aquatic > Freshwater > Lake...
ATAGTAATATAATTAATCTTATAAAATAATTAGATAAATAATAGAATATGCAATAATAATAATTTTTTATTGATGAATATAACAAATATAAGGCATGAATTCATAGCTAAAAGTCCTAATATATAATATTAAAAAAGAAAGCGATCAGCATAATATAAATCAAGGAATCGTTATTCTCGTTAAAGAGAGCCTTAATGGAATAATATATTCGATTATTAAAGCTAGGATTTATCAAAATATTTGTAGAAAAAAACTGATAATCGAATATTTATCAATAAAATGCATAATAATCTATCATCTGTTATATCCAAAAAAAATAATCATCATCAAATAAGCAAGCACAATAATAATGATCAAAGATAATAATTTGGTAATATTATGACGAATATTACCTAATTTCTTAGGCACAAAGAACATAAATAAAAGCTAAAAAAATAACAACAAAAAAAAATATAAGCAAACTTTTTATGTATGAGGGCTAAAATTCATTAGCCTTATAATCCTTTAAAAGATGAAGATTCTAAAAACAGAGATATATTTACTGAAGCGATCAATAAAATAAAAAAATAAACAATGAAAGAGATAAAAAATATATGTAATCCATTTTTTGCATCAAAGACTGTAACATTTAATCAAATTTAAATGAAAAAATACTAAAAAATATAGAAACCAAAAGTTTTTAATAACTCTTCACATATAATATAAACAAATAAAAATTCAAGCATCAGCAGATTGGATAAATTAAAAAGCTCATCAATTCAAAAGCGAGTAATAATATGCAATGATCTAAACGGAGATATCGATAATAATTATACAAAAAAGATGAAGCAGTATATATAATTCTTATTTAAAATCAACTATTCTAATAACATTTATGTTAAACTAAATTTATAAAAAAATTAAGAAGTAAGTTCTAATTTTGGAGCCAAGTATAAAATGTATATTGGCAAAGGAAATAATCATGTATTAGTAAAAAGCATTATGAAAAGACGATTTTGGTGGGAATTTACATATAACTTTCATGATAGTAATATTCATTTTTATTGGTCTCAAAATAATATTTAAATAGTACATTAACAACAATTAACAAACTCTGATATTATTAAAAATAATAATAATTCAATTATTTTCAAAAAAAACAATCGAATAAGATCTAAAATTAAGGGATATGAAAATTTCAATTAAAAAATATTGCCTTAAGAAAAATGTATTGAGGTTTAAAATTACATACTTCAATAAGGTTTCAAGATTCCATTTCAAGATTAATTTATACCAGATATTGTATCCAATCATCTTCCTCGAAACAATGTCATTGGTTCTAAAAAAAATTTGTTCAAATCATTATATCATTATTATATGATTCAAAATAAAAATCCCTTTGATATTATACCTCAAACTTATCATGTAGATTCTAGGTAAAGTTCATAATTCATAAGGTTCACTAAATAAAATTAACATTAACCAAATAAAGTGTGGATCGTAAAGCCTGGATAAAATACTAATAGAGGTAATTCTATATTTTTGGCCCGATTTTCATAAGTTCATCCTTTAATTAATAAAGCTAAACATAAAAATGGAAAATAATTTACTTATATTATTCAATCCTATATAAATAAGCCTTTTCTTTACAATAATCGAAAGTTTGATATTAGGCATTATATGCTATTAACTAGTGTTAATGGAGTTTTTAAGGCATATTGGTATAAATAAGGCTATATTAGAACAAGTTCAGAACCTTTTGATATATAAAATCTTGGAGATCAATATATACATCTTACTAATGATGCTGTTCAAAAACATGGATAGAACTTTTCAAAATATGAACAATCAAATAAACTTTCATATAGCTAGTTTCAAAGATATTTATAATATACTTATCCATCAAAAAATTACAATTTTGAAAAAGATATAATTAGCAAAATGAAAGAGATAAGTTTAGATATTGTAAAAGCAAACTATCTTATAATTGATAACAAAAGAAACAAGAATAATTTTTAAATCTTTGGCCTTGATTTTATGATAGACAGAGATTTTAAGCCTTGGTTAATTGAAGTTAATTATAATCCTTGTTTAGAGGTAAATTGTATAGTATTGGAGAGAGTAATACCAAGTATGTTATAGAACACTTTTAGAATAGCATTAGATCCATTGTATCCGCCTCATAGCCATTTTCCTCCTAATAAGAAATTTTATCTATCTGATAATTATCTTAAGAATTTAAAGTATTAGCTTATTTTTGATTCTTTGATGTTGAAATAAGATATAAAAAATAATTTTGTGTATGAAGATGATAAATTTGAAGAAAGTGAATAGGAAGATAATTGTTAATAATAGATAAATATAGATATTTGATATTTCAATTAATAAATATTATATTAAATCAATTAATATTATTATTATAGTGGATATGAGAGAAAAGTGGAGAAAGAAGAGAATGAGAAGACTCAGACGTAAGAGAAGACAAATGAAGAAATGATCAATATATATTGATATAAATGACAAACTATCCATATAAGATCTCAATCAATTATATTTAAATAGTAATCATATGCCCGTAATACAAAGCTTTACATGAATAATGTATAATCTACTTAAAGCATATTTTTATTAATTTTTTTTAATATTTTTTTCAAATTACATTTCCCATAGGTCTTTTTTATATTTTTATGATGCTGCCATCATAAAAAATATTTTCTGTCTTATCCTCTTAATAAGAATCAAATTCTTCATAAAAATTAAAAATAAACTCATATAAAAAACAATCATCTCAACTCCATAGTTGAAAGAATATTTGATTTATTCTATTTTTTAACTTTTCCTGGAAATACATTCCAAAATCTTAGAGTTTCATCACCTGCTCCCGTTACAATAGTTTAGCCAGAAGGATTCATAGCTAAGAAAAGAACTCTACTTGAATGTCCAGTCAAAGTCGTCATTTTTTGTAAACTAGGATATTTCCATACAATAATCTAATTATTAGAATATCCATGAGTACTAACAAGTTATTTAGTATTTTTAGAGAACATTAAATTACAAACTTGAGAACCAGTATCAATACTATCAATAAGTGAATTATCTAAAGTATTCCAAAATTTAATAGTCTTATCAGCCGAACCTCCACCTGAAGCTAAAACTCCATGATTATGTGGATTCCAAGCAATTCCTTTAACTGCAGCACAATGAGATGTAAATTTACATATCGGAGTTGAACTATGAGCACTCCAAATAAATAATTTATTATCGTTTCCACCTGATGCTAATAAATTGCTATCAAAAGACCATTTGAGACCACAAACTTATTGAGTATGTCCTTAGTATCTTGATACAATTTTGTTATAACGATCTCGAATATCTCTCATGTGAATAGATCGATCTCTTGAACCACTAGCTAATAGACCATCACCCCATGCAACTGAACTTACTCTCGAAGTATGGCCACCATATTAATTTACTTTGCAGCTTTTTGTTATATCCCATAATTAAATAGTGCCTTTACTTGTTCCTATAGCAATTTGAGTACCATGTTTATTCCAATTCAAACTTGAAATTGAATCTGGAGCTAAATCACAGAATTTTATAACTCTATTATTATTGGCATTCCAAAAATAAAGGCAAGAATCTAAAGCAACTGAAAGTATATTTTGAGATGACCATTAAAGAAGATTCAGATAAAAATCATCTTGAAGATTAGGAGCATCAAGAACTTTGAAAGGAACTTTATTAATTTTTCTATACTATTGATCACTTAATTTTCTCTGAAGTTTTGATTCAATCATTTTACTTTACTTCAAAAAGTTTTGTTAATTTCTTTCAGGATATTTACCCATTGATAATATACTATCTTTGGCAGAATTGTTGGACCCACTAAAGTTGAAAAATTTAGATGTATTTTTATCAAGAAGAACGCATCTATACATCTCATCTAATGTAAATTTTTATTCCTTGATCTCCTGACCTTTCAATGATTTTTGATTTTATTACTCCATCATTGAGAATGAAACAACAGAATCTAAAGAATTTTTTCTTAAAGGAATAAATCTGTCTGTTGTGTGTTTTTAATTCTATTTTTCATCTACACCTAAATTATTCATCATCTTGTTGATTTAAGAGAACTCAAAATCTATTGTAAATTCTGAGATGCTGGAAGATTGCTCTATATCAATCTTTTATACTGAGTTTGTATCAAGACTAGTTGAACGTGCTTAAAAGTGCTTGAATAATGATGTGGGAGATTAGTTTACTGTTTTGCCGAACACAGTTTCGATGTCCATAAAAATTAAATTTAGATAATAGAAATTTTATTAGGAATAAAATATAAGTTTATATAAAATAAAATTTAATAAAAAATGAATTAAGATATATTGCAAAAACATAAAGTTATATTTATTGATTTCTTTAAATTTATAAATCAATAAGTAAAATACTATTTTATAAATTATTTAAGCCATTATATCATTTTAATAATAAAGATATTAGAATATATAATTCATAGACTATAACTTAATAAATAGTTTATATGATGTATATAATATCATTGAATCGAGATATTCATCTTTATTAGTTTATTCGACATCAGATTAGTCTAATTTAATAAATATCCTGTGTCTTCATTGATTAATTCACTTAAATTTCTCAAAGATGATATACTATAGCGTATATTCTCATCTTTTTCATCAAATATTTATTATTTTTCAATTGATTATACTCTTTATATCTTATTTATAGAATTTAAGTGAAGAAATGAGTCACTTTGGGTATTATTATATAAATCAACTTTATTAGTTTTGATTTATTTATCATTTTTTATATAGATTTTTTGTGTAGACTTTTATCCTATAATACTATTGTTTTTATCTAAATTTGATAAAATTGAATTTGAGGATAATGCTAATCTTTAGCATTCTTTTAGTTTTTATATTAAAAAATTATATACAAGTTCGCCCAAAAGCATTTTATGTTAGTTTATTATTTATCTCTCAACATAGTCACAAAAAATTAAAATTTATTTTTAATTTTAATGATTAAAGAGTCTAAATTTATATAAAATATTACTTTTTTAATGTTTTAATGAGCCTTTATCGAGTTGATGTTTTAGCCTTTTTAAGTTTGATCATATCTTATAATTTACTTATCTGATCAACAGATATCGATTTTTATCTATTTTGATAATATATTTTTCTTACTATATTAATCAAAAGATACATATTAAATCTAGAATATCGTCATTCTGCAAATTTTTTACTTATAACTTTTTGTCTTATTTTTTGGAAACCATAACTTTTTTACTGTCGATCATATCCTATTTATTCTATCTCTCATCAATATAAATATATTTAGGCTATGATATACAGTTTCTAAGACTTAACTTTTTTACTTTTTTACTTTCTATTTTCTATTACTTATTGATTTCATTTAAAGCTTGTTGAGATTAATTTTTATCTTTATTATATGCATTTATATGTGTATTTTTGCGTGGAGAGAAATTTTTCTTTTTAGACGAAATAGATAAAATTCCTATTGATTTTTGAGTTTATAATATATTCTAAGCTTAACTTATATCATATTATTCTATTATTCTTTTTTGCTATTCTATAATTTATATCCATTCTATTTATCGCTGCTAGTAAAATTTTCTCAATCTTTCATGATTTTATCGTTACAACTAATACATACTTTTAAACATATTCTTCTATTTTTATATCAACTAAAACTTTTGCATGATCTTTTTATTATCGTTCGCTAATTACTGATTTAATTATCTTTATGAACAGTTTTGTGCTTTTAAACTATAAATAATATCATTAATACATATCTATATTTTTATAAAGCATATTTATTTAATTCATTAAGACTGTTTGTAAAGACTAAGCCTGTTAAATGTTTTATAGTTTCATGATAGTTGATAATTAGTTGTAGCATATTTTAGTCGCCATTGTTTATTATGCAATTTTAAGACACTATTTCTATTTTATATGATTTTTTAATCTTATAATCTTTTTACTACTCATCAATGCTGATATCTTGCTGGTGATTATCGCGCTGAACTTATTAAAAGAAATAAATTATACATTTCTAAAAGTATTTAAATACAAGTAATTAAATTATTTCTATCTATCAAATTAATTATTATATTATCTAAGGGTAACTTATCCATTTCGATAAACTTTACAATATAAAAGTATGCAATATTAGATAAAAAGACGGTTAAATAATATATCTTAAATTATTTTATATAATTATATGTTATTTTGATAGATTATATTATTTGTATTTAATAAAATTAATGAACTTATTACCTCTGATTAATCGACCTTCTAATGTACAATTTTTTTCTAATCCACTTCATGGATTAACATACGGCAAATCCTATTAGAATAATAATAAAGTTTGTATTAATGCAAAATCTAAAGAATTATCAACTATATCATATCATTCAAGTTCATTAAAAAATTAAAAATTTTCAACCATCAATCAATAGAAAATAAAAGCACACATAGATTAAAATAGTCATCTTTAAATCAATCATACTAATTTAAAGAAAAGAATCCTATCAATATATCTAAATTAAAAAAATATAACCTAGAAATGACTCTTGATAATAGTAATTATAATAATGAAACACTACTATTGTCCTCAAGATCATCTAAAATGTCAAAAAAATAATCTAGATATATATTTCCTTAAGTATCAATAATTTATTTAAATTAAAACGATAACTATGAAGATATGCAAAATTATACTGTCAATATATCCTTATAAAGTTATTTTAAATTATACTTTCCGAATCAATTTAAGCATGATTCTAAGAGATTGAATGAGCATTTATCAAAATATATGCCACTGCTTAAAAAATATAATATATTAAATAGATAATTAAATAAATCACAATGGCCTTAAAATTTCTGGGGGATAAATAATATAAATTCATTTATGGAAATATCATAATCTTATGATAAAACTAGCTAATACTGGGTCAAGTATATCTTAATATTAATATATATTTATTTTGTGCCACATAAAACAGTCAGAAAGAATTGTCTATAAAACTTTTCATAACTTATTATAAAAAAAATGTCAGAAAAAAGCCACAAATAATTATAAAATCAAGATATCATATTATTAAATTAACATAGTGATATTATTGAAGATTTTATAGACATATCATTCTCAACAAAAAAATTATTTATCATAAAAAAATAAAATCAATAAAAAATATCCTAAATATTATCAAGATACAATTAATCATTACAAACTTATAGATCTAATAATAAAAACAAAGGATTTGTTAATCGTCTCAGAAATCATTTTAGAAAATAAACTGTTCCTGATAAATTTACATAATAGACTATAAACTATTAAAGAGACCAAAGTTCTAAAGATAAAGAAAGAAAAAAATATTTGGATAAGGCTAATTATTTATTATAACAGAAGAAACAAAAAGCATTAAAATTTCATAAAATTATAGATCTTCAGAACTCCAGATTGAGAAGCAGATCACAAATGTAAAGGTAATAGTTCAAAAAACAATAAGAATTATACAACAATTCTAAAATTATAGTATAGAAATAAGTTGATCCTTATAAGTTTCATATACAATTAAATGACAAAAAGAGGTAGTCTTAAATTTTAAACAAATTCAAGGCTTATAATCATTAAAACAAAAAGAAAAATCCAGGCATGAAATAAAATGAAATATACATTGGAAGCTTATTATAAAACTAATATGTTTTATAATAAATGATAAGAAGTTCTTTTCATAGTCGCAAACTGAAAATTATCTTTGAAATACTGTTAAATACGACTATGATCGATAACTGGTAATATAGATCAACCATAAATTGGAATCAATTTGTATAATTTTCAATATTGACATCAAAAGATATTTAAAAATTAATGATTAATCCAGATTGTTATCAGTTGGTTCGAAAATTTGTCTAATAATTTATGGAAATAAAACAAGATGACTATTTTAGAGATTAATTAACTTCTAAAATATATTCATTAGTATAAGTAGATCAGTAGAATATACATTTGGTTGAAGAAGTACTATGGAATTGGCTTTCGTAAAATAATTTTATTAAAATGGGCAGTATTCAAAGATAACTTCTGTGGAAATATTAATAAAGAAGCAAAAATTTCTATCTTTTGATATTATGCTTGCTTTTTGGTACTTTTAGAACAACTCTTATGGACTTAGCTTATTAATTACTAGTCTGATATTTTTATTTTTATATTCATAATTTTTAATTATACATAGCGCTATAAACAATCAAAGAATATTAACTTTTTATATTAACCATTGAATTTATTATTTATACTGCTCCCATTAATTAAACCCTTAGTTTGCATTGGTCTCTTAAGTATCCAATTTAACAATATTATCGATTATTTAAACATGAACTTTTTTAGTTTGGCTAAGCAAAGGTTACATAATTGTTCTGTCCCATAGTGCAGTTCCTGTTGAAATATTATTAAATGATTCAATTTTATTATGAACCTATCTTTAAGTAAGATTGATGAGCGATGCTATTTTAGATATTGATATCTATGTATAATGTTGAAGAACAGTATTTAAAGTTATTTTTTAAAGTTGTTTGAATCTGGCCAAATTTATTTCATAAGTTTATTGAACCTGTATAAAATCATTTTTTACTTTATTTAAGATCGAAGGTGCTGAACAATGCTGTATTAATCTTGTGAATGTTGGTAAATCGTTTTGTCTTAATTTTGTATATTTATCATTGAGTCTTTAACGATGCTGTCTATCTTAGTATTTAATATTTATTGATTTGAATATTTATGTTATCAAAGTTTTAGGCTTTTATTATAAAAAAATATAATTCAAGACCAATAACTCGGCAATATTCTCAATTTGTCTTGATATTGTTCTTTCTCCACTTGATTTTGAAAAGTACTTTTTGTTTCTTTGATAAAATATAAGTATCATTTCTCCTAATCTTGCCGATTACTTGTATTGTTATTCCATGAAATATGCATAAATTGCTGTCTCATATAAATTCAAAAGTGCACCAATCGATTTAGAGTATATCGATAAATCTGTTATTGAAATTCTAGAAATAGTTTATAAGGCATTTTTATAATTTCCAGAATAAACTTATATAGTCGCTAAAGATATCAATGAAAAGTATCCAAAATATTATCTGGTAGTATAATTTTTACTAATTTCTGTAGGTATGTTTCTAATCGATGTATTTAGCATCTTTTTTGTAGCTTATATATTAAAAACGTGTTCTTAAGGTTTTTATGCAAAAGTTTGTGTATTAATAATTTCATGATATTTTCTGAATTGATATAAAAAATTTTCAATAATATCCTATATTACATGTATTATACCCAAGAGATGACTGGATGGAAATTTATTTCTTTGCTTTCTCTTTAAAAAATAGATTAATAGGTTTACCATATCTACTCTGAAATTTATAAAAACTTTTAATTATTAGGATTTTTTATATATTTTTGGAAGCTATTTCTTAATCTCAACTAATTATAAACTGTTGACACTTTTGCATTAAAGTCTTTGTCTTAATAATTTGCTTAATATAATTATTTTTACCTTAAATTTAATGAGTTGCAGGCCACTATTTTTAGGTAAATCTAGTAGTATTTGCATTTTAATAATAATTTAGATAAAGAGATGTTAATTATATTTGATTTTAATTTGATCTGATAGCAGTATCAATCTTTGAGATTAAATCAAATGCAATTTCAATATGTTCATTCGGTATGTTGTAATTAGTTAATTTTTAGTATAAATGCAGAGGAGTTTATTAGATATTAAGAGGTATATCGATGTACTATTTTTGATTGTTGTTGGACATTAATTTATAATTTAATATAATAAATCTTTGTATAAATTATAATAAATCATTTATCATAATCATTTCTTATAGAATTTAGCAACAAGAGCATAGAATTCCTCAAAAGATAAGAAATCATTAGTTCCAGTCTTGTAATTAACATGTATAGTGTGTAACATTTATAAAAGGTCATCATCATTTGCGTTATCTCCACATAAATGAGCCAAATCTTTCAATTCGGTGAAATCTAATCCTCCGTCTTCTTGTTTGTCAAGATGACGGAATACTGTTTTAAGTCCTTATTTTGTTTTCAAATCACCAACTTTTGGGCAGACTGCATCCAAAAATTAATCAAAGTTAATTGGTTTATTTTTAGCTTTAAGACTTGAGATGAGTCCGTAATTAAAAGTGTTTTTTCTCTGCTCTCCTAATTAATCCATAATTTTGTTAATTTATTCAGGATCAATGAATCCAGAATGATCTTAATCAAATATATCGAAGACAGATCTTAGTTGTTAATATTATTAAGGTTGTAATCTATCCTTCCATGATGTTGATGCTGATGATGGCGTCTTTTGAGTAACTGGCGTAGATCGTTGATTAGCCCCAGGCTTGTTGAGTGTTCTGCTCATATCTTGATATAAAAATTAATTATTTTATTTATATATCTATCAGTATATTCAAAAATAAAATTCTCATCTTTAGATATAAATCTATCATACGAAGGATTCTTAAATTAAAGTAATAATTGAATTATATAATTTTAAATTAATTGGCATCAATTCTCAATATATAAATACAAAAAATTATTAGATATATATTTACTATTAGTATAAAAACATAATATTTAGTTTACCTTATGTTTTTTAGGATAAATTATTCAATATGTAAAAATTTTAATAATAAGTTTAAGTTTTCTTGAACAATTTCTTTATTTCACAAATATTTATATATTTTGATAAATTTGAGCAGAAATAATTGGTTTTTGATCAAAATACTATCAGAAATTGATGGAAACCAGCATTTATGTTTATAATGATCAGAAACATTAATTATAATTATTAAAGAAAAATGACTAACAATCTTTAAGAAAACATATTCTTTGAATAAAATAATACAGGCATTCATCATAATAATGTTGATAATGATTCATTAGAAGGTGATTGTCTTCCTTATTTACAGAGGGGGGATTCCAGTAAGTATCTAGAACAGTTCCTTTTAAAAGAAAAAACAAAATCAAAGGAACTTAACATAAAACCATAATAAGTAAACAGAGACAATTCTGAATCATCTTCTTAAAGTTAATAATCTAATCACATTAACGTAAAAAATAATACTTCTTCATTCCATAATTTTCAAAAACATTTAACTGTATGCTTGAGGAACACTATATCAATTAAAGATTAATAAGAAACACTCAAAGATTATCAAGTGTTAGCATCAAAATTATGGAAACTTTTCAAATCTTCTTCGTTCTCAACAAAAAAAATATTACATTATCTTTTAGGAGATAAAAATTAGCACAAAGTTACCATGGATGGTTTGATCTAATATGGGTTTCACAAAATAATAAACAATTATGATTAAAAGACAATAAAATTGGCTAAAAATTATTTAAGAGAAGAAACATTGAGACAAATAAATGATGGAAAAGTCAATCAATATATTAAGTCAAAAAAGCTCAAGGACAAATAAAAATTTTAAAAATACGTATAATTCTTTGTATAATAACTTTAATAAGGATTCCTAAGAAAAAGATTACCAAAAGATAAAGTTTTTGAACTATAACGTTCTTGATTTTTGATACTATCTATTCTATTATAATTCAATTAGATTATTTTTTATTAATGAATAATTATATATATGAAGCTATCATATCTATTTATTAAAAAATCATTAAAAAAATTGATTAATTTGAATATTTTTTCAGTTCTGTTATGATTTTTATTTATAATTATATTTATCATTTTGTATAAAATATAAAATGTTGCTCTGATATGAAACTGATTCAAAAAAATGAGAAAAAAATATATATACTAATCTCTGATAAATATTTGAAGTTAAATATTTGATAATGAATCATATGCCACTTCTTTAACATCTTAAAACATTAAAGGCTGCGATGCCTCAAGCCAATAAATAAGTAAAAATATAATCAAAACTTCCTATCTTCAAAAATATAAAAGACATAACTAAAAAATCTGGATAAATGAACCAAGGAATCTTTTTCAATTTATCCTTCTGCATTCCTTATATCGATCCTATAAATGATCCTACACCTTAAAAATTGACCTAAATTGTTCGAGGTATTTTTATGCAAGGTGGATTGATTATTGAATTTAATAAAAAAATGAATTAATAGCATGTGAAGTTTGTAATAATTTCAGAGAAATCAAGAATTGATGAAATAAAAAAATAATTAGATGGCTTAGTAAAATTTGATAAGATACTTAAATATTAATTTGTATTAGATAGTTTAAAAAGATTAAAATTGATGGATAGCAATAAATATTTACTATAAGTCAATGAATTCAATATAAAGAATTAATCTAAAAAAATTTAAATCGCTAAATAAAAATTATAAGCTGAAAAAATTCATAATAATTTGATTCGTCCAAAACTACCAGAATTACCAGAATAAGATAAAAAAAATGAATATAAATAAACTGATTAAAGAAAAAATAATAATTATGATATAACTATAGATAAAAATGAAACATTTATTTAGCAAAAAATATAAATTTAACAATAATCTAAAAAATAGAATAATTTCGATGGTGATCAAGTTTAATCAAATTAAAAAAATGCTAAAAATATCACAGCATAAAATAATTCAACAACTCAATCAAAAATATCTGGATTAGTCAGTCCTTTTCATAAATAACCACTTAGTAATAAAAATCGATCAAAAAAACTTGATTAAAAATCTGTAATATAGCAAAAATCATTTTAAACTTAAAAAAAGACAGTTTTGGAAGAACCTCCTTAATTTAAATGGGAAAATAAAAGAGATCGAAGAATAGTATGGTTTGAGCCTCCGAAAAATTTATCAAGCCATAACTTTAAAAACAATAATTTTATCTGTGATAAATTTATGGAATTATAATAAATTTACAAAAGAAACGGTGATATTCGAAGTTTTTCTTATATTAAAGCTGTCGCTATAATAAAAAGCTATGATAAATAAATTAAAACAGCATAAGATCTTAAATTGATTAAAGGATTATCTAATGGACTAATTTAAAAGGCTAAAGAATTATTATAAACTGGTTCACTAGGAAAATTAACAAAATAAAAATCATACTGCCTTTATGGGTGTATGTTTTTATTAATAAAAGCACCATAGAATAGATATAAAACAATATCCAATCGAACAATATCCATTTGCATTAATGTATTTTACAGGAAGCGATCTTTTCAATAGACAAATGAGAATAAGAGCTCATAATAAAGGCTTACTACTATCTGATCATGGTTTGAGGGCTAAAGAAAGAAATGGTTTCAATAAAATATGGAAAGGAGGATAAATGCCGATCTTTCGAAGTGAAGAATAAATATTCAAGTTTTTAGATTTCGACTATTGTAAACCTTCAGAAAGATCTATATGATTTTGTTCATTATATTATTCTTATGTAAATTATTAATCTGTTATAAAACAAGATAATATTTGATTCTATGCATTTTAAGCTATTTAAGTATTTAAAAAATATTAATAAAAATATATTTAAATAAGATATTGAACAGTTTATAAAGAAAATAATAATGAATCTATACATTTTTAAGATATAAAATCTATTAATTTATATTTTTAAAACACTTAATCATATATTAATAAATAACTCCCTATAAATTATTTGTACTATTATTTTGATAAATATGTTATAATACTTATATTAATTTATAATGACTCCCTATAATATAATTAACCAATATAATTATAAAATTAGTGCAATAATCATTTGCTTATCTAATAAAAGCATCAAGTCTTTAATCAGTAATATAACTCCATAAATTATTAAGTAAATATTTTTTGAAATATATTGATAAATTATTATATTTATAGTTTGATCTTGGCCCTATATGTAATAATGCTTAATCTACTAGTCTTATTTCATTTTCAGCAAAAAAGTAACTTTATAATCATTCTAATTAAAACAAATCTCATCTTTTTTTGATATTTTTAGCTAGATTTTAATTATTTTTTATAAGCTACATGTTAATTTTTTTTAAGTTATATTTTTATAGACTAAAAAATAAAATTCAATTAAATATAATGAAATTGACAATGGTTTTGCCAAAAAGACTGATAATTGATGCTAATGAATGTTTTTTAGCGTTTATTATTATAAAAATAGCTATATTTTATATTTTCCTATATTTTTTACTTTCCGTTAAGTCATTATACAACAAAAATTCAAAAAATTCAATAAAATATATAAGATTATATATTAAAAGTCCAAAAAAACATATTATTTATTAATGTTCTACATGTTCCTTCAATTCAAATGAATGAATTTCACTTTATCTAAGATTTTGGATAAAAATATGAAAATAATGATTTGAAATTATTTAAATAAGAGATTCAAAGGATATTTGATGTAAATTTATCATATATATTCTTATTATTGGCATATAATAATTTTTTAATTTAATCTATGATTTATATCGGTTATATACCTTTGCAAAAAATATTAAAACAATGACAAACAATTGAATTATATATTCTTTATAGGAAAATAGAATCGATAAAGAATAAATAATCTGCTAAATACAATATAAGTTAGCAAAAATATCAAAAAGGCTCAGAGTATTTATTTATAATTCTTTTTAATGAAGAAAAACATCAGCCCCAAATTCAGGGAACATTAAAATAACAAATGGCTTAAATAGGTATAATATGAATTAAGTTAAGGAAGAAGAATATCTATTATAATTGATAAGTTAGAGGTCTCCTGAAAGTTTGGCCTAATGGGATATTATATGTACTATGATGCATGAAAGAGGTTCAAGACGATCTTTAAGGGATTATAAAGATAAGTAAGAAATTTTTAATTAAGATACAAAAGATTTTTGAATAAATAGAGATAAAAATAAGGAAATTTGGAAGCATATAAAGAAGACATATACCGATTATTTTAATAAGGGAAAAATCCAAAGCAGATATTATAAGACTTAGATATCAAATGCTGGTATTTATGATATAAATTAGTACATCATATAAGATAAGGAACATTTTGATAGAAAAATTTACTTCTATCAAGATTCATCTGAAGAAGATTGTGGGTGCAAGCAAAGTTAAAGAGATATCTATTTAAGATAATTCTTTATTCAAATTTATCAAAGAAGAGAATCTTGAGCTTTTATCCTTTTAATAATTCAAAAGTAAGATTATTTTTATATAGAATTGATGATTCTATGGAAATAGGCAAAGAAAAATAAAAATTAGCCATAAATAAAATCTCTAGATCAAGTATTCAAAACTTATAATGATAATTTACATAATTATCATAAGATCTTTTATGATTCTCAAAAAGAGTATGAGAGATAGACAATAAGAATGCCATAAACAGAATTGATCAAAAAATCTAGATCTTTTTGTGATAGACGTTAATTAAAAATAAAAAGCAAACTATCTTAAGTATGTACAAAGATACAATAATCTTAAGATAAAAATCATCAATTTATACAAAATGTTTAATTTTAAAATGTTTAGCTTAATAGTTTGAATACTACACCTAATGACTTTCTTGATATATTTTTATAAAAAATGTCAAATTAAAATAACATTATGGGAACCAATATATCTATTCACGATGAAGATATGATTCAATCCAAAATTAGTAATTAATAAGCAGAAGGCTTTTAAGATTACTGGAATTGTTGAAAGATCAAAGCTTGATCTCATTTATTTTCAATCAAATATTAAATAATATATAAATTAACTAAACTAGATTCATATTGAATCATTGTCCATCAAATTTATATGATATTGAGGCTACACTTTAAGTTAAACAATTGATTTAAGATTTTTAAACTATTTAAAAACTCTAATTTTGGTCATTTGAATTGGATCCATTTTGATCATATGAAAGCATATATAATTGTTTTTATAACCTTAGATTTTTTTATATTAAACTATCATATAAATTTTTCTGGTCTTCTAATTCTTTTCTTACATATTTTAACTGCATGTTCAATTATTTAATATCATGATCTTTCTATGATCTTGATATAGTCTTTATTTTTATTATATATTATTAGATCAAATAATCTTTGTCTTTTATTAAATTCATTAATCTTTTATTTTATTTTTAAATTTTTTTATAATTTTATTGCCATACATTATCATTTATTCTATCTTGTAGTATATTGTTTTTTAATAATGTGATCTTTATTAAAGAATTTTGAAATTAACCTAGTTTTTCATATATTTTAGATTCAAAAAGTACCATTTTTTATAATATTCGACCAAGCTATTATTAAATTTTTTTATTTAATAAATTCATTATATTTTTGGTTGGATTACATTATGAAGCTTATAAATTATTTTTTATTGATAAAATTTTAGTATTCTATTTAGATTCTAACTATTTGGATTTGAGATTACTAGTTGATATATTTTAATGAAAAGAACTGATCAGTGTGAGTTATTCATTCAAGATTTTGTTATACATATTTTTGGCTATTGGTATATATTAAACAAAAGATTTGGATAAAATTTCTCCAATTTATTTAGACATAACTGAATTATACCCATGCAGCAATAAACTTTGGGATGCATGATTTTTTATATTTTATTTCGATGACATAAGATACATCAATTTTTTAAATTATGATGAATAATCTTATTGAGGATTATTTTAAGTAGAATTACTATAATTTAAGAGCTACCTTTAGCTTATATCATCTTAACTTTATATATTATTAGAATATGCTGTACTTATTATTTTTATTCTGCCTTAATTGTGATTGATAGCAGAAGGTGAAGGACTATAATTGGTGTTTTATTTGTTATTTGTTTATTATTTGGAAGTTTCTTTATTACTAAAATTGTATGGATTTGAAAAACGCGGTGTAAATAGTTGTTACTCAAAATTTTTGTTCATCGATTATTTTTATAATTTAATAAGAAAATACTATTTTACATTAAAGATAAATATATTTTTTAATAATTCATATATTTGATAAGATATAAAAAAACATAGATCGATGAATATGATTATTCAATAAAATATTCATTAAATAATGATGGATAATGATATAATTAAAGATAATAATTTAATGGGAATTAAATTTAATATCATTTGACTGGTGGAGGGAAGACATCAGGAAATTATTGACTTTTCTTTGTAAATTGAGCCTGAACGATATTTCCATCAATATTTTTTAAATTTGGAATCTTCTTTAAAGCGTAGTATTTAGCGTCATCTTTCAAAATTTAGTAGAAAGGATTGCCAACTAATAGGGTATTCTCAAATTATGGTAGTTATCTTAATTTATCTAATTCGTCCCAACTTTTTATTCTGTTGTCTTGATTAATATATTATTACTTCCAATAAAAAGAGTTGTCAATTTCATACACATTGATAAGCCTTCAAGTTTTTCGATCTGATTATATGAAAGCCAGAGTTATTTTAGAGTTCCTGCGATTTCTTATAAACCTGATATTTTTTTAATTTGATTCCTTGCCAAAGATAATCTTGTGATAAATTTAAGTGGAGGGAAATTTACGATTTTATCTATGCTGTTAGATGAAATAGATAGCTTTTAAACTCGTGCCAAGGTACTCAATACACTTGTTTACAATTTATCGATGGGAGGATTCTGAATAACTAATTAATTACAAGAAAGACAAGTTTGATTTCTTAAGCTTATGCCGCAGATTTTCCATTCTTTTCTTACCATTGTGTAAGAGCTTTATTCAATGGTGTTCCTTTACTCATTAATATTAATGATAAGTAAGTTTTAAAATAATTTATATTGAATCATACGATTTTATTCAAAACAATTATTCATAAATATAAGATTATAGATAAATAAAAACTATATTGTATCATTTTCATTAAGATTCATAAAATAATTATTATACCATTTATCCTACTTATCTATAATCACCATATTTGTATAACTTAAAATATTTCTTATTATGTTAGCGTACATCATTACTTTTTTTCATTTCCTCTAAATATTTTTAAAGGAGAAGAAGCTCATTATCTTCTCCACTATAATAAGGTAAAATTGGAATACCATTTTAAAGTTGAAAAATATATGAATATGGGGCATTATCAACAAGAACCAAATTACTTAAATCTCTATTAATTATTCTTAGATCTTTTGCAAAAATATTTGGATAAATTTCAATACAATTTTTACGATAAAGTCTATGCTTTATATATTCTCTATCAGGATCAATTTCATTAAGAACTACATCTGCATAAGATTAATGACTTGCAGTAAATGCGATGATTTAGTAATGTTTTGACATTCTTTTTAAAAAACTTATAGCATAAGGGCGTATAGTAATATATGCTTTGACAATAGCACCTGATTAAACTTCTATAGGAAGGGCTAAATCATAATATTTAGGAGGCTGCTCTTAACAATGAATAAGTGTTTAATCAATATCAACTACCAAAGTTTTTTTTCCAATATCTTATTTTTTCTGAGGCAGGCTAACTTTTTTTTATTCTATTTATGAAAATAATGGTGGAGTAATTTTATGTCGATTTTGAAAAATTTTAGATGATAAAATAAGATGCTAAAGGGATCGATTATCCAACCCTGAGATAGCTTAGATCATATGATTTAGATAATAAGTCTTAGAATTTATCAATTTTTTATTTCCATTTTGCTTTTTTTCTAAATAAATTTTTGCTTGCGTCTATACGATAGTGCTTTGCAAACTAAAAATTGATTAATTTTTTTAATCTTATTAATCGAATTCATTTATTTTATTATCATTTTATAAATATTATTATTCTTATAGAATGTTTTTGTAGGTATTTAATTTATGTTTAGCAAAATTAATCTTCTTCTACAAATCGAAAAGAGAAGATTTTAACTGATTAAACATATTTTTTTTAAATTATTGAGGAACAGGCTAAACTGGCTTTTTTAAATTTATTATAGACACTAAAGTTTATCTTGGCTTCATTGTAGGGCAATAGCTTTATCTGTACAAATTAGGAAATTTGCATTAATCTGAAAAAGAGTTTCTTATTAATTATGAAGATAGAATGGCAACTGATTGTCTATATTTATTTGGGGAACTTTATCGATGGTTTGAATAAACATTTCTCTTCATGCAATATATTATAAAATTATAAAGAATAAGAATTAAAAATGAGATAATTAAATAAAAATAAATAAAATACATTAATAATGTTTATTATATGAACTTATTTTAGATAATATTTACATTTTCAAGTAAAATTTATCAAAATATGCATAAAAATAAAATAATAATTTATTGAAAAACATTATTTGAAGTAAAAAAAGCTTAAAAGCAATATTTTTTAAATCATTTTAATCATTTTATAAAGAATATTGGTTTTTTTGATCATAAAGTATGCATAAATACAAAATTTGTATTAAAAATAAAATAATCTAAGTTAAAAAATCAATAAAATTATTTTATAGAGGTTTTTTTATGCTAATTTTATTGAGTTTACAATATCTTTATAAATATATTTTTTTACAAAATCCTATAGCTTTTGATTTTTATTATTTTGATTTTTTTTTATTATATAAAGATTAATACAATAATCATATAATATAATATAAAAATAATGAAAATCATCAAAAATTTGGATTTTAGTTATTTACATATACCCCATTTTACCAAATACCCTAAATAGTTTTTCCTAGACATGAAAGTTTTCCTTTTCCATTTTTTAAATCGTTTTTGTACTATCCTTAGAACATTAATATCTTTTAGTTATTAGGTTGTTTCAAATGATATATGCCTCTTCCATGTTTTTTATTATTCTAAAACTAACCTTCATATTTATCACCATTGTAATAATAATAAACCCCTTTTCCACACATATTATTCTCTACAAAATGACCTTCATATCTATCTTTATTATGGAACTAATAAATTCCAAACCCCTTTTTCATTCCATTTTAAAAATATCCTTTAAAAACATCCCCATTATTATTGATCTCTTATCCTTTTCCGTGAGGTAATTATTATTTTGTGTAACCGATATATCGAGTTCCATCTTAAAGTAAAATTTATTACAATATAATTTAATGAACTTTTGAGTCTTTTTCTTACCTTTATAAGCTATTTAAATTTTTTGCTGATTTATTACTAAGATCATTTTAGTACGAGAAATCATTTTGTTTAAAGTTTGACGATTGTATTTACTGTTATTTGACTATTGAAATATTAGACATATATATTTCATTATTTACTGATTGTTGTCTACTATATTTATTTTCAGATAAATCAGCTTTATCTTATAATGGTTGATAATCTTACATTTAACGTGTGATTTATCTATCAGGGCAAAATTCGTTTCCCATTTTTATATAATATTATTAAGGCATTAAGAATATTATTGATGATATCAAATCGATTGATTTAAAAGACAGTAGTTTTACAAAACTATTAATAAAATCAAACTATATATTTTAAAAGATTCTCCTCAAATAATCATATATAAATATCAATTACTCATTAATTTCTAGTAGAGTGATCGTTAGCAAATGTTTTCAAATGCTTTTATTCGAATGTCTTTTGATCCCATTAATATTATGTTAGATTGTTTGGATTCGCATATAAGTAAACTAATGCTTTACAAGATTAATTTTCTGATATTTTTATATTGACTTCAATGGGTTTATATTAATCACCTTCAAAATAATGAAGAATACCTATATCCTCTTTATTTAGTTAATAATAAATGACTCCTTATATTTTATTTCCTTTATCATGAATGATTCCTGGATAAGGTTTATTCTTGACATTTTTACGAGAATAATCATACAAAATTCCTTTTTGACTTTTATAATCTTGTCTCTTAACTAAATTAAACATAACTTCCTTGTACATCAAACTTCCATAAGTAAAAACATTCGTCATATTTTATATTTTATTTATAATCTTATCTTCTCAATTTTATGATTATTACAACTAAAAAAGAATAGAATTAAAATTTTTAACTAATTATTATTCAATAAATTGTCCATCATGTTTTTTTATTGATAAATCTATAAAGTTTTATATTTTTGGAACTTATAGGCAATAATATTAATATAACATTATGACCAGCTATATACAAACTACTATTCATTCTAAAATTGCCAAGTAATTTACCCTTAATAAAGACAAGAAAAGACAACTTCGTAAGGATTAGGAAGCTTACTAAGAGGAAGAGTCTATGCAGGCAAAATTAATAGCCATGAAAAAGAACATGAACTATAAATTGCAAGATAAATAGAAATAGTATTGATTAATTAAAATTTAGTTACCTAAAAGCAAAGTCAATATCAATAGAAAAATGCGCAATAAAGTTATACCTTCTCAATCAAAAGGAGAAGAAATTGTGTTAATGTAATCTGGTGTTTTTCCTGCCATCTACTTTAAAAAAAGTAGAAAATTTATTATTTAGCGACTATGAGAAATATACTTAAATAATTTGTTTTTCCGAATGATGTGAGAGCCTTACCACCAAGTGACGATAGAACTCCATTAATTTTTCAAATCATAAGCAATCTCTTCAATGAAATAACATTTTATATATTCAACATACTAATAGGCTAAAATACAGTAACTGGCAACTTCTATATATTCTTTTCTGGTAAATATTAATTAATATAGACTCTTAAACTATACCATTTACTAAATGTTGTAATGCGCCAGTTTATGTATAACTACAATCAAACGGTTCAGGTAAAATTTTATGCAATGCTTTGAAATGTCCTCATTCAAACATAGCTGAATTTTTAATAAACTTTGAAGATGGAAAAAAGCTCTGGCAAAATATTGTATATTTTTCCGATGCAAGTGAAAAAGACAAATAACTAAGATCTAAAATATCTAAGGTAATAATAAATGGTAAGTATAAAAAAGTAAATTTAGTTTAAATCGTTCAATAAACATCTAAAGAAATAGTAGATTTATTTTATTCAATGAAAAAGCCCAATATCCCTATTGATAAACCATAATAATAATTTTAAGACAAAAATATAGTAGAAGAAACTCCTTTCTTAACAGCTAATCAATTATCTAACAATTTACCAGTTAGTCAACATCGTTAAACATATACTTAATAAAAAGATTCTTTATAGTAACTTCTACAATATTAATCTAGTAATGTAGAGGACTTAAAATTAAAAATAGGGTATATGGTCAAACAATAAAAAGATATAAATAGAAAAATTGTTAAGAGTTTAGTCAATGATGGTAAAGTATTTCAAAAAAACTTTTAAATGATCAAAAAAATTGATGAGTTTATGATTACTCAAAAAAGTTCTAAAAATGGAACAAAACTCAATTTTCCAAGGCTTATGGATCAATTAAAAAAGACCAAATTAAAATAAACTTTAAATAATAATAAAGCTAGGTCAACTTCAGCATATCATTCGTTTACTTGATTTATTTTTATAATTTATATCATTAACTAAATTTCAATTTTGTAGTTTATTTCCTTAATGATTGAAAATTTTAACAGTTCTCCTTTCTCTATTAGAATGAATATCTTTATTATTTATTTGAACTTTGAATTCACTTTAAATATGAGGATTTTCTTCGTGCTATTAACCAGCCCAGAATAATCTTTTATCATCTTTCCAAAATCCTTATTTACTTTCACCAAATTTATTTATTAGCTTGCCTTTACCTTCACGCTTTCCTTTTATCCATTATCCAATAAAAACCTTTCCATCAGGCCAAGTATATGTTCCATTACCATGTTTTTTATCATTGATATAAAATCCTTAATATTTTCTACCATCTTACCAAGTATATATACCTTTGCCATCCATCTTATTTAGCTTCCATTATCCAACATACTTTCTATTGTTACTCCATACATACTATCCAAAACCATCTATCTGATTTTAAAACCATTAACCTTTATAATAACTTTTATCGGCCCATAAATACACGCCTTTTCCATGTTTTTTTCCTTATTTATACTATCCTTCATATTTACTGCCATCTGGCCAAGATTAAGCCCCGTTCCCACTTTGAAAATTATCTATCCAATAGCCTTAATGCATTGCTCCATTATGATGAATGTAAAAACCAAAACCATTTGCTTTATTATCTACCCATTATCCTTAATATTAATCTCCATCAGTATAAATGATCTTTCCTTTACCATTTATTTTATTGTTTTTCCATTAACCTATATATTGACTCTGATTGGGAAAAATTTGTATACCTTTTCCTTATCTTTCCCCATAAATCCACTAACCTTTATAAGTACATCCTGATTAAAATTTGACTTAAGGAAGCTCTTATTTATAATCATCTAATATTTATTTTTTGATCATTTAAAAAAAATAATCTTATCCTTCTTAAGATTGAAATTGCTATACTATTTTTCTAACTGCTAATATTATTACCTTTTTAAAGATGCTTTTTGCTAAACTACATTAGAGATAGCTTTAAATCTTTATCTAGGTGCTTAATTCACTAAAGTTTAACAAAAATTTTGGCAGTTGTGATCATTACCCATTTTATCTATTTATTTATATTATTTTTTGAATGAGTTATCATGATGTAATGAATTATTTAAAAGTATGATAATATACTTTATGCATAATATAAATGTTTTGATTGTTATTATTAAAATTTATCATTCTCATTCATTTTAAAAATATTTGTTTATATCTAGATATCACTATTTGAAGATAAATTAAAAAACATATGTATTTTTTATTTACTAATTTTAATGAATTCTTTAATAATTTTAATGATTTTTAGATTTAACAAAAAAGATAAATATCAATTAATTAAATGAGGTTTCAGTGCCTCAAAAGATTCAATAATCTAGATTATTGGCCTTTTTATCTTATCTATTGGAATGTTTCACGATGATTTGCATATATGATATCCCATTTAGATTTTTAATCTATCCATTAACTAGGTTTTTAATGAATGAAATTGCATCTTTAACCAAAATTGCAGCATCCCTTTTTAGTAAACGCATGACACTCCTTAGTTTTGTAAGATTTATTATACTACATATTGATCCTTAACTAATGAGCTCCATGAGCAAACTGGCATTTATTACCGTAAGGGCAATAGTTTTTCTCAATGTAGTTTTTGCAAAGAGAAGTTTTAGTTTTTGAAGATCCTCCTTTACATGTTTGAGTTTCATGAATTTAAGTGCAATAGTTGTTTAAATATTAATACTCCTCACCTTATGTTGATGTTTATGATTTGGCATCAAATGATCTCCTATGTGCTGATGTTAAGTTATGTCGTGTTTGTATCATTGGAACAGTAAAAATAATATATTGATTATATTGCTTCTATATAATGAATTAATATCTTTGACAAGTAAAATCTAGAAAAAATACCGTATAAAATATAATTAAACTAATTATAATAAGATAATTAATATAATATATATTATTATTTCTTATTGTAATGTAATCATTTATTCAATTAAGCTATTTTTAATTTTATTTATTATTACTAAACTTGATCGTTTTAATATCCAAATAATAAAACTTAGACTCGTTCCTTTAAAATCGGATAAATTAACGATTCTTTTTAAAAAAATTATGATTTTTAATGAATATTCTTCATAAAAAATCATCAAATCATAGATTATGTATTTTTGTTAAATAAAAAATTATGAATTAATAACTTATACTATTAATAACATGATTAAACAGTGTGAACAAATATAAATTTAATATTAAAGTTATAATATTCAATCATTCTTCTACTTTTTTGTTCTAATCATCAGAATCTGGCTACAATTCATCTGGAGGATCTTTTGGATTAGGCTCATATACCTCATCATTTTATTAAGCCTCAAGGCCAATGTCTTAAGGACTTAAAGGATAAAAAGATGGTTGAGAAAATTTCAGACCATATCCAATATAAATTGAACCAAATTATTTACCTGAAGCAACTGTGATCCACCCTGGCCAATGTGGATTCTTTAAAGAAACAACTGCATAACAACTTGTAGTTCCTTATTATTTACCAGTATTATTGAAAAGCTGATTACTACCATGTACTCTAACATTCCAACAACCTTCTAATCCAAATTTTTATAATCCTAATATTAGTCAACGATTACCCTTGTCTTAATTGATAGCTTTCAATCGTTCAATTTTAGGATCTGTTTATCCTAATTTAGCTAAAGCCTATTATTTTTGTTCTTATGATAAACTAGGGTTAACATAATATGAAGATCGACCCATCTATTTTAAATGATGTTTACTTTCAATAAATATGGATTAAAATGAACCCAATTTTATAAATTAGATAATTCTGCAAAATCAGCCATCTTAAATTATTCAGAATAATCTATTTAGTCTGGATTTTATTATAGTGGAGAATATAAACCTTTTGGTACAATCTAACAATTATGAGTTATCCTGACTATTTGAGCTTTTAATAAATGTCTTTCCTATCCAGGAAATGGAGGACTAGATTGAACGAATGATTAAAGTTCACCTGAAAATACATATTTTATTGATTTTGATATTCTTATTTGTTAAGGGCTGACCAATGGAAGTTCAGTCCAATATTCAGATACTATATTATTTCAATGCTTACTTGATGAGTTAGATACCCAATAAGTATTATAATTTGCACCTTCTCCAAGTTTTTACATTCCTGCAGAAGCTTCACCAGAATTGCTATTTTTAGTTATTCCTTCAACAACTAAATAATCCCCATTTCTCGTCAAGATTTTTCCCCAAAATCTTAATCTTTTGGTTTTATGTTTATATGCTAATTTTTTTAATGCTGAGTATATCCTTAAAGATTATTATTTGCCAAATCCCAAACCTACTTTACTAAATAATCTTTCAGCATTATTCTAAAAATTTTAAACATTTCTTTAATTAGTTTATTTATTATTGTTATTTAGTAAATCTTTTTATCGATTCACCCAATATGGTAGGACATTTTGTTTATTGACAAATTATCTAAGCTAAATAATTTATAATCTTACTTCATGTTAATTCAAAGGTGCTTTATAGTTCAAGGAATATTTTTTGAAATATTAAGAAATATATTATAAATTGTTAAGAGGCGATATTTTATCTTTTGAGAATGGTTAAAGTTGAGTTAAAAGACGGGATAAATGTGAATATAAATCAATATTTCCCTCCTTTATTAATTAATATATACGCTTTTCGATGATGATTTTATATTTTGGAGCCATTTAGTCACCAATTAATTGCTCTACATAGTTTAAATAATAATTATGTAACTTTATTATAAACCAAAAATATCAATCATTTTTTAACAATTAATTAATAACTTTTTTATATATATTTCTAAATCAATATTTTAAATATTCTTTTTTATTAATTATATCACTTTTGATAGATAAATAATAATATGTTATATTTTTAGTTGCATAATTTTATAAAAATTATAATAAAATTAAAGGAATTCACCTATGGATCAATATGTTTTATTAGGCAAAAAAGGTTAAGGGACATTTTCATAAGTTTTTATGGCAGAACATGTAAAAACTCATAAAAGAGTTGCGATTAAATGCATGAAAAAGAGATATGAAAATATTGAAAAAGTAAAGAAGTTGAAATAAATTCAAGCTCTTAAATTATTATCACCTCATTAGTACATAATAAAACTAATTGAGGTACTTTACGTCTAACAAACAGGAAATCTATCACTTGTCTTCTAATTAATGGAGCAGAATATGTATTAATTTTTAGTACGAAATAATAATATGCATCCAAACAAAATTAAAGTATATATGCATCAACTGCTAAAATCGATCGAATACATTCATAGTAAAGGAATTTTTCATAGGGACATAAAACCATAGAATGTATTGATAACAAGTGACACTATAAAATTAGCAGATTTTGGATCATGCAAAGGTGTTTATTCTAAACAACCTCATACAGAATATATATCTACAAGATGGTATCGTGCTCCTTAATGCTTGATGACTGATGGATATTATGATGCTAAAATGGATATATGGGGCTATGGATGTGTCCTATTTTAGATGATTGCTAAGTATCCTTTATTTAACGGAAAAGGCTAATTAGATCAAATACATAAAATAAATAAAGTTCTAGGAACACCTAAACCAGCTTTAGTATAGTTATTTAAATCTAGAGCTACACATATGAGTCAAAATTAGTTTAATTTTGCGCCAAAGAAAGGTGTTGGATTCTAAAAATTACTGCCTAATGCTCAAAAATAGCTAATTGATTTATTGTATAAACTTTTAGCTTATGATCCAAGTTAAAGAATAACAGCTAAGGAGGCACTGAACCATGAATATTTCATGGATACAGGAAATCTTACACAATCAAATTTTAGATCAACTATTTTTGGTATGCCTCATTCACATTCAATTGGTAAAGAACTATAAACAGAATCAGTTTAAAAGAGTATTAAACATAAGAAAAAGAAAAAATAATAAATATCAAATCAAGATTAAATAAGTTCTTTGCCACCGATTCATCATTTAAGATTAGATCTTAAATTAAATTTATATAATGCAACTACGAAAACTCATGATAATGTTTTCAAAAAAACAGTTTCACATTTAAATAAAAAGCAATAAGATATACATGGCATTTATGGTAAAAAATTAGATAAATGATGATAAAAAAGTTGATATATTTAGATTTTTTTCTTATTTACTAAATATTTAATTTTTTAAATTATTATCAAATTCATATAAATTTGAGAAATCTATATTTTTTATTATTTAAGATAATGTCATAGCAAGAAAACAAAAGACTATAGAAAAAAACTTCAATCATTCAAAATTAATCTCGCCAAGATAAGCTTAATTCTATTGATGCTCTGTACAGAGCTCAGATCAAACAAATATATTCCGATAGCAAAGAAAAAATCAATTTAAAAGAAAACTAAAGTAAAAAATCTATAGTTGAAACGCCTCCAGCGAATGATCAAAGGATAACATTTAAAAATAATGGATTTAAAAGTCAAATTGGTCAAGGATTAAGTCGTGTAAAATCTTCAAATAATATATTGAATACATAGATTGGATCAACAAGTCGCACCTTCGTCTATAATGAAATATAGGATAAAATAAGAGCATCTGTATTTTTAAAAGGATAATCAACAAGAACTATATAAGTTTTACGAAAATAAAACTAATCAAAATAATTAAAGATAAGATAGCTGACAAGTAAATGTTAAAACTTAATCGACAGGTTAAAAAAGCATGTCAGTCCATAATAACTTTAATTATAATTACGAAATATAAAGTAAACATCTGATCATAAGACATAAAGATTATAAAAATTATTCAAGATAAAAAATTAATAGATATTTTTTAAAATAAAACTACAAATTATTGGCTTATTACAATAGTTTGGTATAAAGAAATAATAACTAAATGATGTTAATGAGGTTTAAAACTAAGCTAATTTATTTTCTTTTATGTCAAGAAAGTTAAAAGACAGATTAAAAGACTTTAAATCAAAATAACAATAATCAAATTTCTAGATACAAAAGGATAAAGTTATGAATCAAAAACAAGAATAAAGTATTCATTTCTTAATATAAACTAATGAGTTATTAAAATTATCGTAAACTAAATCTAAGACTAAGATATAAGATTTGAAAATTCAACTTAAAGAGTATATCTAAAGATTAAAGCTAAAAGAAGAAGAAAAATAAAGTATTTAAAATTAAGTATTTAAATTAACAAGGCAAAATTAATAATTAAATATAGTCAATCAAAAATTGAATAATGCACTTAAGGGAGTCAATGGGGATAAAGTAGATGAAAAAAGAGTTTGGGAGGCTAAAGAAAAATAATTAAAATTATTATTAAGTAATTATAATCTAGAAATCAAAAAGATGTAGACCCAATTAGATTAAAAAGATTAAGAAATATAAGAAATATTGATAAGACAAAAATTCCTAGAACAAGAAAACTAAAGACTTAATAGAGATCTGGTCAGATGGAAGGAAAGATATGAATGGACTTAGACAGATAAATAAACAAAATTAAGAGAATATTAATAAGAAAAGATTCATATCATTCAAAGCTTTTAAAACTATAAAAATTAAAACAACCAGGGCATAATAATGGGTCATCGAACATAATTAGACTAAGCTTAGCGAAAAATAAGATAAATACAAAAATAGTATGAGTAAGCACTCTATCAAATCGATGAATAAAAAAGATTATTCTAAAGAAAATAATAATAACATGAATAGAGTTTATTCAATATGTAAAGATAATGGTTGGTCAAGCTTAAAACTTTATAAAAATCAAAGCAGTAATAATTTTCAGATGTCAAACTCGATTATTAAAATCGAATTACATAATTGAGATAATATTATGAGAGAAAGTAGTAGCTTTTGGCAGAGGAGATGCAAGGAAGAATGAAGACTATCCTAGCTTAAAGAGATAAAAAGATGACATAGTAATTCATAAACTTATAAAATTAAAATGATAATTTAAGACAGTAAGTTTAAAATTTAAATAAACTGCTAGCCATTAAAGAATCGCTTATGAATGTTATACAAGGTAAAGGTGCAGTCTATGAAAAATGATTCGTTCAGTTATACATTTATCAAATATATATTATAATATTTACATATTTATTATCTTAAAGATTTGATATTTATAATAATTAAACTTATAATCTAAGTTATATTAAATGGGACCTAAAAAGTAAACTAAAAATGCAGTTTAGTAAGCACCTAAATAGCCATAAACACCTCCACCTGAATATACTTTAACAGGCTACGGAAGATTTTAGTATGTAAATGGCAACATTTACTAAGGTAACTATCGACTTATAAATAATTAAAAAGTAAAACATGGATATGGAAAACTTACCATATCAAATTTTATTTAAACATCAAAATCATAATAATCATACTAAGGTAATTGGTAAAACGATAAAATGTAAGGCTTTGGTATCTACATATATCCGTACGGTGATGTATACACTGGTCAATGGCATGAAAACAAACATGAAGGAAAGGGTAAGATGTAGTTTGGCAATGGTACATTTTATGATGGATAATGGAAAGATCATAAAATATAAGGAAATGGAATATTTAAAGATAGTTTAGGAAGAGTATGGTAAGGTTAATTTAGAAATAATGAATATAAAAGTAGAATGCAAATTAGATTGGCCAATTAAAAACAACAATAAATTAGAAAAAATTAAATAAAAACATAAATTCAAACATTAATCAATCAAACGATCAAAATTTTGTAATAATCTAATGAATAAAACAATCTTATAACGAATGTTTAACAATATTTTGCTAATCAAAATAGAATAAAATAACTTATTAAAAATACATAGATTGGCTTTTAAATATTAAATAAAGAATAATGGCTTACTCTATTGAAAAATGCAAATCAAAATAACTATTTTATATTGAATAGTGCATCATAATCTAAAACTATACTGCAATAAAATATATTAATGAAGCAACAATCAGGAAAAGGACAAATAGTATAAATATAAATTAAATAAGGCAAACCAGGTCGACTCTTTGTCATCAATATATAAAGAAAAAGATGGGTCGTTGGAGGATTTATACCAAATAAATGAATTAAGTATAATAATTTGATTATTCATTCAATAATAAAATCAAATAAACTTTCAATTTATAAATTATCTTAGTAAGACTTAGTATATTTAAAATAAAGTCTATATATAGATTCACATATTTATAAGAAACAGGCAGAAGTTTATTTATTTTTTATTTGTTATAATATCTATATTACTATCTTGATAAATGTCTAGTTAACATTAACAAACATAACAACACTTAAATAGTCATCATAAACACAAGCCAACTAATAAATGTCTTATAATAATCCCAATAATTGCTGTCTTAATCATTTTTGCTATATTTTACTTTGGCGAAACATCAATTCATTCAGGCAAAAAACATTATCTTTATGATGTCTTTGATTAATCACAAGATCATGTAAAATTATTGAACAAATTAAAAAAGAATAAATTGAACATATTATACGGTAGAAAAGAAGAAGGACTATTTAATTTTGTTGAACATTATGCCAATAAACAAGTAATGTAAGGCAGGAGAGTTTTTATTGAAAATTATGAAAATAAACATTATTAGATATACTAAGTTGTTAAAAATGCTAAAATTAATTTGGCCTAGTTGATTAGTGATCGAACTTTAAATGGCGACTGGATTATAACATCAGCAAAAGGAGAAATAATTCCAATAAAAATTATATCTAAGTTAAGATAAGAATATCCAAATTCTAAAATTTTAGTAGCAACAACAACCCGTAAACAAATAGTATTAATAAATATTATTATAGATATATGGATTTAAATAACATGAATTTCCAATTATTGATGAACATTAAATCGAATAATCTATTTAAAGAAATTATAATGTAACTTAAAATACTGCTGATATTCTATACGACTATTTTTAGAATAAAAACCAATTGTTTGAAATATTTGATTTAGAATATTTCAATAAGGAAGAATTTCTTGGATAATACTATAGAGATCTCGAAGGATTGTCAAAAGAAGATAATAGAATCCTTAAAGATTTATGCAAAAAAGGATAAGGATATTCAAAATCTTAAAGTCTAAAATTAGCATAAATAGGTGTTGTTTTTTATTAGGAATAAAACTATTGGAGAAATGCTCAATCAAGGTTGAATTATTAATTACATAAAACTGTAAATTGTAAAAATAAATTGATTTAACCTTCGCTATTATAATAAATTGATGAAAAAAGGCATAGAGATCAATAGGCAAGAAGATAAAGATAGTAGCAAGAATAATTTAAGAGATTATAAGCATAAAGAATAAAATTATAGAGGCTTTAAAATGACAAAAATAAAGCTTAAGCTGCAAAATTTGATAAGAAGACTAAAAAGTCTAAAAAATGATTTATTATAAAGTTTATTATAATTGGCTTAATTGACTCTTTATATAATATTATAAGAATAAGTAATATAAAGATGCTTAATTAAAAATGGAATCTTGAATTATAATGTAATTAAAAGAATCTCAGCAACCATATTACTCGAATATTCTCAAACGAGTATATTTATTCTCATAAAAAATTTAGAAAAAAGATAATATAAAATAAAAAAGGATATATAAATATCAAAGAATTAATCAAAGAATAGCTTTTATAACGATATTTTTAATAAAATAACACAAATAAACTAGAAGATAAAATTAAATTAATATAAATAGCCTCTAAAGCATGTAAATAATTAGTAGTTGTAAATGGACAAATAAGACGATTATGCCCTTTTGATAAAGATATGTTTAAAAGTATAAAACCTGTTTACTTATAATTTGATAATTAAAAAAATTCAGCCAATAAATAAACCTCTATTATAAATGTTAAATAATATCTAGGTGACTCTTGTTTTGTAGTCAATTAAGAATCTTCAGTATCAGATATAGATAAGTATGTTAAAATATATGTTCCTAATTATTAAAAAATATTGAATTTATAAGAATAATCATAGTTCAAACTGATTAATTATCAAAAGTTTTGTCAGTAGCGATAGAGATAAAGCAGATTTTGGCAAAATCATTAACTAAATACATATAGAAGTTTTGAGGTACATCATTAAAGAAAAAAACATAGAAATATTATGAGAAAATAAAGTGCTTTTAAACGAGGCCCTTAATAAATATCATAATTATCTAAGCATAAATTTATTTAGAGACAAATCCGTTTAGCAAAATTAATGAATGCCAAGGCTATGAGATAATAATAAATGAGAGATTAGATGTAAGAGCTATAGAAAGATGAATATTATTATAGAGAAAGTTTTGATTGTGATGATAGTGCTGATTAAGAAGATAGTAATAGACTTTTATTAAATTAGCCTAATAAATAATTTAATCAATTACTATTAGGTTTTATAAAATAAAAAGAATCTTATATCATTAAATAATGAAATAATATTCAAAATAAGCAGATTGATTATTACAATTATATGTTTATTATATTGATAATTAGAAATATATCATACAATCAAATGTAAAATGCTAATTATGTTTGTTTAATACCATTTCCATAGTAAAGTCCTCCAAATACTGATCTGTTGAAATTTAAATAGGCAATATATCCTGGCCAAATCAATGATCTAATAGTTCCAATAGTATTTGTTGTATTAAGCTGTGCTGACCAAAAATATTGATTTTCAATTTTATCAAATATATCATTACTAAAAACAGATTCAGCACTTTCTAAGTTATATTAATTTTACATATTTTTTATTTTGCAGATGAAGATACAGGATATCTAAAATGAGCAAAACTAGTTAATGAAAACTAGGATGGTTTTATGCTTCTATACTGATCATTATATCGAATTTAATGTGATGTAACCATTTTAAAGCCTCCAATAGGTACAATTTGGCATTAGTGTTAAATTGCTAATACTGTATATGCGAGTCTATCTTCTTATGTGAAATTCTTAGGAGTAATTTTAACAACCTATTACTAAGAATCCTAATCACCTGTAGGAGCAGGAACCTTTGTTTATTATCCTTATGGCTGAGCATTCAATAAAACAGTAGTTGGATTTCCAGTAAATGGAAGGGAAGTAAAATTATTGGCTTGATTTCTATTATATTAATCAAGAGCAGGAAATTATACAAATATGAAATTATCTTTACTATATAAGAGCAGATATACCTATAATAATATTTTCTATGAGGGAATCCATAATTATCTTTGAAATCAATAGCGACTGCAATATAATAAGGTGTTGATGTTGTATTTATTTTTCCCCAAAAAAGTAGTTGATCAGCATTTGCAAGTTCAGATAATCTGATTAATCCAAGTTACAATTTAAGTCTGGATAATTATTTTTATTACCTTTAAGCAGTATCAATAGCTATTCCAATTTATTCTAATGCTTTTGAATCTTCTTTGATTGAATAAATATTCATATTTGAAACTTATAATTTTTTATCTTATTATAATAATATTTAAAGTTTGTTATAGATTATAGATGAGCGATTAAGAATAATAGGACGTTAGTTAATAGGAAGATTAATAAAATTAAGATTAAGATGAAGAAGAAGATTAGGATAATTAAGATGAAGATGAGGACTAATAATAAGGAGATTAAGACTAAGATTAAGATGATGATTAAGAATAATAGGATTAATAAGATTAGTAGTAATAGTAATAGGAAGAAGATTAAAAGACATAAAAATAATAAGCCAATTAAAAATTACCTAAATTTAGACAAATATAAACTTAATAATTTAAGTTTTCAAGTCTATTATCATAAATATCAAGTCTTAGCATGAACGTAGATCATTTTATTAATACTTTGCCCTCGCATGGAGGTCCATCATATTATAGATCTACTTATGTTCAACCTAGCTTTCAATATAAACCTCCAACTATTTTATAAATTCCTAAATAATAACCTAAAATAGTTATCATGAAAGATGAGGATATTCAAGTAAGCATGCAACCTCAAATAGTAATACAGCCTACAAAAAAATAAAAAACTCAACCTCCTGAACCTTATAAAATTTCTAATTAAAGTAATAAGTTTTTAGCACAACTATACTAATAAAATAAAAAACTAAAACGATGGCAAAATAGTTCACATAATGCAAACAGTCACTTTAATCAGGGTTCTTCTACTAGCGGATGTAATAAAATTAATATTTAGTTTATGGAAGTCGATAAAGATTTGAAAGACAACAATTTTAGAAGGGTCTTTTTAATGTGGAATAAAGAAATAAAGAAATAGATGAAGCTATGGAATTATTAAAGAGATCATAGTAATGAAAATCATATCATTTTTTATAAAATCTTATTTATATTATAAACTACGATTTTAGATTTATATATTCTTGTTGATTAAAATAGGATTTATAATCATTATTTATGAACAAAAGCCTTTTATCAGCTTTAATTGTTTTAGGAATAGCATCTGTCTTTTTATATAGTCTTGATTCTCATGTTGAGATATCTAGCTTCGATCAATTCAAGAAAGATTTCGGAAAAAGATATATCAAAGAAGGATAAGAACAATATAGAAAAGGAATTTTCATGAGAAATTTAGCCAAAATCTAAGCTCATAATGCTGATCCAAAAGCTACTTATCTTAAAGGAATAAATCAATTCACTGATTTGATCGATGCTGAATTCGAAAGTATCTATCTTACCCTCCAAAAACCATCTAAAATGCTTGATGCTGTTTACATTGAAGATGTACACCCAGTTGTTGGAGATATTGATTGGAGTGCTCAAGGAAAAGTTACTGGAGTTAAAAATCAAGGACAATGCGGTTCATGCTGGGCTTTTTCTGCTGTTGGAGCTATTGAAAGTGCCGTTCTTCTTGATAATAGATCAGAATCACTTTATTCTGAACAATAATTAGTTGATTGCTCTGGATAATTCGGAAATCACGGATGTCAAGGTGGATGGATGGATTCAGCTTTCCAATATGTCGTTAAGTATGGATTAAATCTCCAAAGTGACTATCCATATGTTGCAAGAAATCAAGCCTGTGCTAAAAAAGGTGGAGCCTTTAAACTTTCTGGATTCACTGATGTTCAAAAAGCTTGCACAAGCTTAGCTAATTCACTTGCCCAAAGACCAATTTCAGTTGCTGTTGATGCTTCTATCTGGTCATCATACAGATCAGGAGTTTTATCAGGATGCTCTACTAATGTTAACCACGGTGTTCTTTTGGTCGGAGTCACTGATTCATATTGGAGAATAAAGAATTCATGGGGAACAACTTGGGGAGAAAGTGGATTTATCAGACTTAGCCCTGGAAATACCTGCGCTGTTTGCAATTATCCATCCTATCCAACTTTATGATGATTCATAAACAATCAATTATAAATAAAATTATTCTTTAATTATTAAAAAATGATATTTTAAGAGTACTAATAATAATTTTATATACATTTGATTACAATAGATAATAAATTGTAAAATATAAATTAAAATAAATTGACATCTGAAAGTAAAGA
>Ga0169931_10001732_pt1 | contig 35965 bp, 31 predicted proteins | sample Kivu_15m_20L_FD_129675 | JGI IMG/M metagenome (GOLD analysis project Ga0169931, IMG submission 129675) | Freshwater microbial communities from Lake Kivu, Western Province, Rwanda to study Microbial Dark Matter (Phase II) - Kivu_15m_20L... | ecosystem: Environmental > Aquatic > Freshwater > Lake...
CCGGGGGAGGGCGAAGGTGCTGAAATGGAGGTCGGCCCAGCCGTGTCTGCCGCGCCGGTGGTTTCGATGGATGCCTGAATGCGGGCACCGCCCTGCACATCCAGCCGTCCGGTGGCCAGCGTGCCCCGGAGTGTGGCGCCCTGCCGAATGGCTGTTCGGCCCTCGACGACCACGTCGCCATGAACGGTGCCGCTCAGCGTCAGATGCGTGCAACGCACATCCCCGGTGACGCTACCGCCGTCGACGATGTTCAGGACGCCGCGCAGCTCCACACCGCCGCGCACCACGCCGGCGATCGTCAGGTCGCCATCGCCCCGGACCTGACCTTCCACGGTCGTCCCCGCCGCGAGGATGTGAGTCACGATTGCCATGGGTGTACTCCGTGCCGGGCCATTCAGCCCATCTCGATGCGGCCGCGGAACACCGCCCCGTCGGCGATGCTCAGGCGAGCCGTACGTACGTCGCCGGTAAGACGACCTTGCGCGGTGAGCTCGACGCGTTCCGAAGCCACCACGTTGCCTTCCAGGCGTCCGGCGACCCGAACGCTGGACGCTTCCACGTCGGCGACGATCGCTCCCTGATCCGACACGGTCAGCGCGTCTGTGGTGGTGATGGTTCCCTTGATGCTGCCTGCGACCGCGATGGCGTCCGTTCCGACCACCGTTCCCTCAATCGAGAGACCGGCGCCAATGACCGTACCCGCGGGCTGCGCTGCCGACTTGCCAAATGTTGACTGCGTCATGTCATGTCCTCTCTGCCAACCGTTTGCGGCGGGTTAACCAGCACTGCCGGCCGGTACATCCATGTCGATGCTGCCCTTGAAACGGGCACCGTCCTGAATCGAAATGCGGGGGGTGCGCACATCGCCCAGCAACGTCGCGCCGGCTTCGACCACCACCGCCTCGCTGGCAATCACGCTGCCCGACAACGTGCCACGCACCAGCAGTCGCTGTACCGACACATCGGCCGCGACGTGGCCTCCTGATTCGACCGTCAGGTCAGCGTCAAGCGTCAATGAGCCCTCCACGCGACCATGCACCACCAGGGAGCATCGGCCGGTGACCTGTCCACTCACACTGGTTCCGGCGCCAATCGTCCCGGCTTCTGGTTGCGCCATGGCAAATATCCTGCTGGTTCGTGCCTGCTGGCAAGTCGTAAAGCAAGCCGCCACCTAGTCGGGGGGCATCCGACTGTCAACCGAACCATCTGCCCCCTCCTGAAGCACTTCCGTAAACCAGCCTGCCGTCCACGCGTCCAGAACCGCCGCGAAGTGACGCGCCTCCAGCAGCGCCAGCTCCACGTCGGCCGGGCGGCCCAGCCCGGACGCCCGCTGTGCTGCCAGAAGGGCCTGCTGTCGCCCGTGCCACGCGGTGGCGACCTCGTGCATCGCGTGAATGCGCTCCTGCTCCAGCCGCGCCGACTCTCGCGCCACAGCCAGCTCGTCGTCGTCGTACACGAGCCCCGTGAGTCGCCACTCGACCCGGATGCCTGCCTGCCATCGAACGCCCCAGTCGCCGCGAAGGTTCTCTCGCAGAGTGCCGTCGCCCAGCAGCTCGCCCGCCAGAACATCCTCGGTCCACGTGGACTCGTCCCGGTGTTCCCGGTCAGACGTCAGACCCCCATCCACGCTCAGCCGATCCGGCAGCAGGTTGGCCCTTCGCAGACGTTCCACACCGACGAACGTGTCGCTGAGCGCGCTCGCCGCCCGCTGTTGACACTCGAGCACATCGGGCTCACGTGCCTGTGCTCCCGGCGCCGCCACCAGCACCCACGGCGTCAGCAGCAGCGCAACCCACGCGATCGACCGTGCGAGACGACGACGTATCGTCGCCCTCCATGGCAACAGCCATGCGACGAAAGCGCCAGGCGGAGACCCATTCAGAAGCTCATGCACGCGTCGCTTCATGGCATCCACTCCCAGCGGAGCACCACGCCGCCGACCAGCCCGTACTGACTCGACGTGGACGTCGTGTTGCGCTCAAACGCTGCCATGAACGTCCGGTCCGCGACGCTTCCGACCCGAACAAACACCCCGAGCCGAACCGGTGCTGTGCGGCCAGCCCGAGCATGCGCGTCGTCGGGGCAATAGGTGATCAGTCGCTCACGCAGAAGCCACTCCCACTCATCACGATGCACTCGCATCCACTCCGAGACGTCTTCGTCGAACAGCGCTTCATCGTCCCAGCGGTCGCGTATCCGTCGCTGCACGTCCTCGATGGCCTGTGCCTGATGACGCAGCTGGCAGTCGGCGGCCGCGCCCACTGCGGCGTGACTACCCGACGGCGTGCACAGCTCGCTCGTCATAAGAAAACAGCTCAGGGCGGCGGTACGCCCTGCACACTTGCTGATGAAGTGCGAGAGCCCACGCGCTCCAACAAGCCGTCGCAAGCGTGTGCGTTGCATCTTCGACGGGGATACAGGGGCTGACGGGGTCGATTCCATAGTTCACTCCGGGTAGGTGGGTGAATGGTGTGTCGACAACCGCGACTCGACGGCGCACAAAAATCGACCGCGCGCCTACGATTTTCTGAGCTCGGTGAGGATCGCGTCGTGCAGACCCCCGAACGACGAGCCCGAGAGGCCGGCCACCACGTCGCCCGGGCGTGCCAGAGCGGCGACATGCTGCACGATGTCCGTTACCTGTGGAATCAACTCCACGACCTTACCCCGGGCACTCATGTCAGCGACCAGCCGCGCGAGGTCCAGCTTCTGATCGTCCGGCAGGTTATCCTGCTTCCAGGGCTGGCTCAGAATCACGATGTCCGCATGCTCGAATGCGTCCACGTAGTCCTGCTGAAACACCGACCGCCGCGACGTGTTGCTCTTGGCTTCGAAGATTGCCCACAGGCGACTCTCGGGCCATCGTGCACGCAACGCCGCCAGCGTTTCGCGCACTGCGGTCGGATGATGCGCGAAGTCGTCGATCACGATGACGCCCTGCGCTTCGCCTCGGATCTCCTGCCGCTTGCGAACACCACGGAACGTCAGCGCGTTCGGGAGACTCTGCTGCACCTTGACGCCAACGCTCGATACGAGGCCGGCGGCGCCGAGGAAGTTTCGCACGTTGTGAGCGCCCAGCGTCGATAACTGGCACTCTCCCAGCGACGTTCCGTCGAGCGTGACCCGAATGAGGGTTCCCCGGCTATCCGTGTGTTGAATGGTAGCTCGCAGATCATTGTGCTCACCGAGTCCAAAGGTGCGGCGAGTGGCCCACGTCTGGCGGGTAACCTTCATGGCGCGTTCGTCGTCACCGTTCACCCAGAGCTGCCCACGTGGATCCACCGAGTCGGCGAACTTCAGGAAGACGCGCTCTATGGAGCGGATGTCCGGGTATATGTCCGCGTGGTCGAACTCCACGTTGTTCACGGTGGCCGAAAAGGCAGGATAATGCCAAAATTTCGGTACTTTATCAAACCAGGCAGTGTCGTACTCGTCGCCCTCCACGACCATGACATCACCCCGTCCGATGCGATAGCTGGCATCAAAATTGGCGGTGACGCCACCGACAAACATGCCTGGGTCGCGACCGGCTTCGGCCAGCAACCACGTCGCCAGCGCGGTCGTGGTGGTTTTGCCATGGGTGCCGGTGACGACCAGCCCCTGCTGCTGGGCCAGAAAGAACACGCGCAACGCCTCGGGAAGGCTGATGCAGGGCAGTCCACGGTCGTGTGCCGCCACAGATTCAGGGTTGTCTCGACGGGCGATGTTGCCCACCACGACCAGATCGGTGTCGACCGGGATATGTGACGGTTCATAGCCCGACTGCACCACCAGCCCGCGCTCGCGCAGCCAGTCACTCATGGGTGGATAGGCCATGGCGTCGGACCCCGAAACCCGAAGTCCCTTCTCGGCCAGCATTGCGCCCAGCGTGCCCATGGCGGTGCCGCAGATGCCAATGATGTGGACATTGCGGACAGTCGTCAAAGGCGGCAGAGATGGCAGCACCCGCGCGCGTGGGGAAGTCATGGAAACCTCTGAAATTGCAAAGGGTTGGACCAATTGACCAACAAGCTGTGATTGACGCTTTGCGCGACGGCTGATAGGCGCACCGTTCCTCGAATTTGGCCCTGTTCACCAGGGAATGTGGCGCGCATGACCTTTGAATCGTCCGGATTTGTGCTCTTTATCCTGCTGGTCGTCACTTTCTGGTGGCTACTGGCTCCTCGTCGCGTCGCGCAGAAGGTATTTCTGCTGTTGGCGAGCATCTGGTTCTACGGCCAATTCAACTGGATGTTCGTCGGTTTGCTCGCAGTGAGCACGGTGGTCAACTGGTTCATTGGCCTGCGGGTAGGTCCGAGCTTGACCAGCAGCCTGACGTGGGTGCGAATCGGTCTGGCATTCAATCTGCTACTGCTGGGATTCTTCAAGTATTTCAATTTCTTCCGTGATTCGCTTGATGGTGTTCTGGGGCTGGTCGGCCTTCAGTCTCACCTGCCGGTGCTGACGCTACTCTTGCCCGTTGGCATCTCTTTCTATTCGTTTCAGGGCATCGCTTACGTGGTCGACGTGCACCGGGGGCAGTCGCCCCGAGCCACCAGCCTGCTCGACTTCTCTCTCTTCATGGGCTTCTTTCTGAAGCTCCTGAGCGGCCCCATCATACGCGGACGGGATTTCCTGCCGCAGCTGGCCGCACCTTCGCCGCCGCTCGCACCCGATGTGTCGTCGGCGGTGGGTCTGCTCTTCTCGGGCCTCTTCAAGCGCATGATCCTGGCCTCCATTTTCAGTGGCCACGGCGTTCACGAGGCGTTTAGCGTCCCCGAGAACTACTCGGCCGCTGCGCTCTGGGTCTCCATGGTGGGCTACACCATTGAACTCTATTGCGACTTCAGCGGCTACACCGACCTGATGAGGGGCTTTGCGCTGTTGATGGGCTTTCGGCTCCCCGACAACTTCAATCACCCATATATCGCCACGAACGTCGGTGATTTCTGGCGACGCTGGCACATGACGTTCAGCAACTGGCTACGCGATTTCATTTATTTTCCGCTCGGCGGCTCTAAAAAGGGCCGCGCGAGAGCCTATTTCAACCTCTTTATGACCATGTTCGTCTGCGGCATCTGGCACGGCGCGTCGTGGGGGTTCATTCTGTGGGGCAGCATCCACGGTGTCGCGCTGGCTTTCCATAAGTTTCTGACGGACCTGCGGCGCGATCGTGGCGAAGACACCGGGCAGCAGTCTCCGGCGCGCGAGACGTTCGGTTGGCTCACCACCTTCCTGCTGGTCTGCCTGACCCGAATCTTCTTCCGAACCCCTGATCTGGACACCGCCCTGACGTACTTCCGTCGCATGTTTGACCTCACGGTGGTCGGGGATGGATTTGACACACTCCTGCTGCCCGCCATCGTCGCGGGTCTGGCCATTCAGTACGTGGGCCCGCCCGTGTATGGATGGTTTGTTCGGGCGTCGGATTCGTTCGATGTGCGCAAACGGTTCGTGTTCTGGAGCGTTGTCCTGATTCTGCTGCTGCTGATTCGTCCCGGTGGTCAGTCTGCCAACGCCTACTTCGGTTTTTGAGCGCGCCATGAAAAAAGCTGCTGAATCTCCTGTCCCGTCGTCTCAGGCACTTCCCGCGCGCTCCCTCCTTGCCGGGTTATGGGCGATGGCCGCCTCTGTCGCCGTCTTCTTTGGTCCCGATCTCGCGCAGGCGTATGAGCTGGGCGACCAGGACTGGGAGCCGCCGGTCTGGGTGGCGTCAGCGGCGGGTCACTGGAGGACGCTGACACGCGGCGTGGGCGTCGGCATGTTGAGCCAGAGCCTGGGAGAATTCCGGGATGACTTCTACGGGAGTTTTCCCGTGATTGGCCATGTTGCGGCGCCGGTACCGACCCGACCTGAGATCGTGGAACCCGAGCTGCTGGCGGCAGCAGAACCGCCTGCGGTCGACACCCTCGCCGGCTCCGGCGAAGAAGCGTCCGGGCAGTCGGCCCCGGCCGAGGCATCGGCCAACGCGGAAACCCCGGCGCCCCCTCCGTCACGTGAGGTGGCTCAGCTCGACGAAAGGTTTCGTCCGACGCGCGTGCTGGTCGTAGGCGCTTCTTCCATTCAGTTCGAACTGGGGCGAGAGCTGGAACATGCGTTCGAGGCGATGCAAGACGTGCAGGTCATGCGTTTTGGACGTCACTCGTCGGGGCTCTCGCGCCCTGATTATTTCGACTGGATGGAGAAGTCGCGAGAGCTCGTCGCCGAGTTCAACCCGGACCTTGTCATTGCGCAGGTCGGCGGCAACGACTGTCAGGGCATGACCAACGAAGACCAGAGCGTTCGAGCCCGGTGGGATGACACCGATGCCTGGATTCAGGCTTACGGGGAGCGGGTCGAACAGTTCATTCAAATCTATCAGGATGGAGGCGCACAGGTCGTCATTTTGGGTATGCCCATCATGCGCGCGACCTCGTATCGGGCGAAAATGGAGCGCCTGAATGATGTCACGCGCCGCGCCAGCGATGCCCGCGACGCCTGGTACATCAGCACCTGGGAGATGACGTCGGATGAGGATGGGGAGTACGCCGAGCGCATCGAGCTCGACGGCACATCGCGCGCTTTCCGCGCTGACGATGGCACGCACCTGTCACTCCATGGCGCCATCTACGTCACACGTGAGCTTGTCCGCATTCTGGGAGAGCGCTATCGATTTGTGCCTGCTGCGGAGGCCGAATGACGGCCGCGCTGCGGGCAGGGCGTTGCATTCTGTTTGGCGTGGCCCTTCAGACCGGCTGTCTGGCATCCGCCTCCACGCCGCCGCTTCCTGAGGCGTCTGGCAGAGGCGAAGCCGTCGAACACGCTGAATCTTCGCTGTCTCAGGTAGCCCTGCCAACGTCTCCGTCGACGGCGGACCAACTGTGCGACCTTACCTTTCAGCTGGACGAGGAACTCTCGCTTCAGATTCCCGTTCAGACGCTGTGTGAATCGGGCGGTTCGCGCGCGTTTCCGGGAACCCTGCCGCCGGGTGCCATCTGGGATGCCTCCACACAGGTGCTCCATTTTACCCCCGACGCGTTTCAGGGCGGTCGTTCCTACCCGGTTCCTGTTGAGTTCTGGTCAGAACAGGGCGAACTGACCGGTCAGGGGTCGCTTCAGATTCAAGTCCATGACACCGTGACGCACCCCAACTGGACTCTCATCGATGCGGGCGAGCGGGTTGCGGGCAGGGTTTTACGGTATCAGCAGCTCGTGAACGAGCACCTTGCTGCGCCACATGTGGATGCCACCGATTTTATCGTCGAGTTGGGGGTTCCTGCCGGTGACATCTCACCCGCGTCGATGCCTCTGCGGGTCTATCTGCATGGCTTCAACGGTTCGGCGACAGTACAACCGGTTTCGTACGAATTCAGAGTCGCCGTAGCCGATCCGAACAACACATACTGGTACGGCGAAACAGGAACTGACGGGCTGCCATACCCTTATACCGAGCGTCGGGTGTTGCACGCCGTTGAGCAGGCGCTGAGAGATTTTCCAGGAATAGACCCCGATCGGGTATATCTCGTGGGACCCAGTATGGGCGGTGCCGGCGCTGCGACGATAGGGCTGCTGCATCATCGACATTTTGCCTGGGTGTACGCGACGATTGGTCAGGCGATTCCTCGAAACCATCGCGCAGTGCGAATCGCTCAGCTGGCCTCGCTCTGGGGCGCGCCGTCTTCCCTTCTGGATACCGACCGTCCGCAGGAACCCTGGGATACGAGAGACCTCACGTGGTTGGTGGAGCACATTCCGGGAGCAGCCGACCAGTTTCTGGTTCTCAAGCATGGAAAAGACGACGCGATCATCCATTTTGGTGCCATGCTCCAGGAGAGTCCGCTCACCGGAAGGTCGTTCTACGAGACCATGGCCTTGTTCCACGTCGCTGGAATGGCTGCATGGGATGAAGGCGGCCATGGCACGGCTGACCCCCTACTCGCAGACGAATGGTGGATGGATGGGTGGGAGCCTGCCGCCGGAACCCCTGCGATTCGACGCTCGGCGCCCATCGTGGCTGCCGTCAACAACTCCTGTGACCAGCATCCCGGAACCCAGGCAGGCGATGGCACGCGCACATGGGACCCTTCCGCTGGATTTGCGGGGCAGGTCGAGGTCGCAGGTGACAGCGGCTGGGGCGGGGACCCGTCTGGGGCAAGAAACCGCGGAATTCGATGGGAAACGGAGATGGATACCGTTGGCACCCTGCAGATCGCGGCGTGGACCGAGCACCCGGATTGTCCTCAGGCGACAGCCACTTTGACCGTGCATCGCGCGCAGTGGTTCAGGCTCGCCGCCGGCGAACAGGTTCGGTGGGACATGGGAGAGGCCGACGGTATCGCAATCGCCGATGAACGCGGATTGATCACGGTGGAGGGGCTTACCCTGACCCGAACGCCAACAACGTTGCGCTTGCAGCGCATCTGGCGATAACCCACCCGAGGTTCGCAATTCTTGAGCGTCTGCGTTCAATCCGTTACTCGTCGACACGTGATGCGTTTTACAGTTGGGTAGTTGTTCCATACTGGACCAGGTGGCGTATTCATGAGCGAGTCGCCGATTGAGGAAAAGGGACAGGGCGAGCCCACGGCTGAGACCGGCCAGGTCCTCTGGGCGGCGGTGCAGGGCTGTCTTGTTCCCGACTGCCCCGTTGGTCAGCTGACGTGGACACGATTGGGTACCGAGACCTCCGAATCGGAAAGCGCCCCGCGTAATGCATCGCCTTTCGACGAACTCTCGGAGTCGGATTTCGACGAAGAGCTGGAAGAGAACGAAGAGCTGGAAGAGAACGAAGAGCTGGAAGAGAACGAAGAGCTGGAAGAGAACGAAGAGCTGGAAGACAACGAAGAGCTGGAAGACAACGAAGAGCTGGAAGAGAACGAAGAGCTGGAACCCGATGACGTACTCGACTCTACAGCGAACGACGAGGTCTCCTCGGATGCAAATGCTGCACTTCATCAAAGTAGCAGCGCACCTCTTCCGGAGGATGCTCGAGAGGCGCTGAGCCAGCCAGGGTCTCGGCCCCCTTCTTCTGTCGGGCCGACGCCTTTGATTTCGAAGCCCCCCGCTCGTGTTGGTATGGGCTCGGGCTCGGTTCCCGCAGTTGGATCCCCTCCTGCACCGCCTGTGGTGAAGTCCTCCACAGGTGCGCTGCCGCGGATTCCCCCTCCATTACCCAGGCACGCGACCGGCGCGGTCCTCGCCGTCGATAGCGCAGCGCCGGTGGCACGCGCCGCGCAACCGGCGCCAGCCGAGCCGCTGCCGCCGTTATTGGTGACCGCACCTGCGCCATCGGCGCAGCCGGTTCAGCCTGCGCCTCCCCTGCCAGCACCGGTGACCAACAGTTCGTTCGTTACGGAGTCCGCCGTCGCTCCGCAGCTTCGACCTGCCGACGACCTTGCCGCGTTGGTGCAGGAGCTGATCTCGGCCGAGGCGAATCCAGTGGCGGCGAAGGGAGTGCCCGACGTCAGGACCAGTCGTCAGCACTGGTACGCAGAGATATTCGATGAATCGTGGCTGCGCACGCTCCCTGAAAACACTGGCAGACGCACCGTTCGTGAAGTGCAGTTTGTGGTGGAGTCACTTCGGCTACAACGAAGTGCGTCGGTGCTCGATATGGCATGCGGTCACGGTCGCCATTCGCTTGAGCTGAGTGCTCGTGGCTATCAGGTGACTGGCGTTGACCTGTCGCGTGTGTTTCTGGAACGAGCTCATCGTGACGCACAGCGCAGGAATCTCACCCCGCGTTTCATGGTCGGGGACATGCGTGATGTCTCGTTTGAATCTGAATTTGACGCGGCGATCTGCCTGAATACGTCATTTGGGTTCTTCGACGATGTGACAAACTATGGCATCGTCACGTCCATTTTTCGGGCCCTCCGTCCGGGTGGACAACTTCTGCTGGAGACGGTCAATCGCGACTACATCACCGCGAACGTTCCGAGACGCCGCTGGTGGGATAACGCCGAGCTGATCATCATGGAGGAGGTCGACTTTGATGCTCAGTCAAGCAGGCTAAAGTCTCTCCGAACACTGGTCGATGACAAGCAGCGGCCGTGGGAACAACACATCTCCATTCGGTTGTATGGCGCGCATGAGCTTTGTGGGATGCTCTCCATGGCCGGATTCGAGATTGTGGAACTGTCAGGCGACATCTCGCATCGCGGTTCCTATCTGGGTGCGGTAAACCGATCGGTCATCATCTCGGCACGTAAGCCGGGCTGAGAGCCTGAACGCAGAGCCGTGCTCGGGTTGCTGCGCAGGTACGTCCCCCGTGTGAAGCGAACGGCAACCTTCAGGGCGACGTTGGCGCCGCAGCGGCAGAACCCTCGCCGGGCCCATAGACGCCAGAGCCTTCCATGTTTTCGGCCAGCAAAAGACCATACTCAGTTGAGAGAAACCCGGGCGCCCGTTGCGAGTAGGTTCCGTCGAAACGGTATCGCGTGCCCGGCTTCAGCTGAGGCTCCCACACTTCAGCATCGTAACCGGTTATCAGGAGGCGTTGCGAGCTGCGCAGGCTATCGACAATGTACAGATGTGGGAGTTTGCACCCCACGTTGCTGGTCACTCGGGCAACAGGCTCGTCCGGCAAAGCAGCCAGAGCTGCCAGCTCGCCTTCGACGGCGCGCGACGATCCTTCGCACTGATAAATCTCAGACACGATGCCCGTTACCTCGAGTTCTTCTTCGCGCAGCGCCTCTCGGCTGAGCATCAGGCCGGAGATGGAATAGGAGCCGTCGTCATAAGTGCGCGGAATATCGAGAATTGTTAGCGGAGGCACGGGGGGCAGCGCGACCTGCGCGGGTGCAAGACCGGCCTCCGATGGCGGATCAACGAACACCATGACGGGTGCCGACGGAGGGGGAGGGCAGGCCATCAGGAGAGTGCCGAGACACAGAATGAGAGCCACCTGATTATTCATGCGTTACGCCTCAGAGACGCGTGCGATTTGCAACGGGATGCCGAATACGGCGACATTCTGAAGCGCGGCACGTATGTCCTGCCAATAGGCCTGACGTACGGCCATGATCGAGTGGCGGTCGTAGAGCTCGACCCGGTGGAAGTCTTCTGGATCGAATCCAGAGATGTTGGCCAACTCCGTCGCGAGAAGGTCGGCACTTTTTACCTTTCCTCGGCCAACGTTGACCCGGACAGACACCAGATCGCCATTCTTGTCTTCGGGCGATGGGCGCGAGGGGACGGGAGTGTTTGAAGGGCGCTGTGCAGATGTCGTGCGCGCTGCAGGGGGCACCGGCGCAGGCGTGGTGGTCGCCGAACCGGTGACGCGGTCAGCCTCGGCCCACAGGGATGGGTGAAGGCGCCACATGGCCCGTTCGCCGTGGCTTCGCTCAATGGCGGACGAGGCAGTGGCGACAGTCTCCAGATTATCCACCGACACAGCGAGCGCCTGAGCGATTCGGTCGGAAGCATGAAACCGGGCGCGGGCGCGAGGCGGCGAGTTGTCTCGAATCCAGGTGATGATCTGGTCGGCGGTCAACGCACCCGATGGTACGCTGGTCGAGCTGATGTCGATGGTGACCGACGGAGCCGACACCACCTGAACGCCTCCCGAATGGCGGGCATCGCGTGTGTTTCGCTGACGTCGTTCGTCCCGACGGGGAGCGCCATCCCGAGGCTGCCGTTCTGAATTCGGCGCCTTTGCCTGAGTCACGGCTGCGGGTTTGGCGCTGGTATCCGCGGGCGCTGATTCCTTGACGTTACGATCCTCTCGACGTGGCTTCTCGACCTGAGGCGACGATGGCTCACGCACCGTCGGTGCGGGTACGGATGCTTCTGCTGCTGGTTGCGGAGGGGTCGCCCTGTCAGGCTGTCGCTCCTGTCGCGGAGCGCGTGTTTCGGAGCTTGCCGTCGCAGGCTTCGCAGTCGAGTCCGGTTGCGGTTCGGATACGGGTGAAGTCAGCTCAGACGACGCAACCGTCGGTGAAACGGTTCGCTCGGGCGCAGCTGTTGTCTTTCTTTCGACCGGAACAGCCTGTGTGGTTTGTTCTGGACGTGCGACAAAGTAGGCCATCAGCTTGGCGATGGTCCGCGAGCCGTCCGCTGCTTCGGCGAGGCGCCGAGCCAGAGGAATGAACGCGGCATAGTCGAGGTCCGACTGCGCATCCAGGCCGTCAAGCAGCTGTGCCAATGCACGATCTGCGAGAATGCGACGCAGGTCACTCTCTACGGGCAGCGTCTGCTCTTCGAAGGTCAGGTCGAAGAATTTGTGTAGCTGGTGGTACACGGTGACGTCGGCAGGGGTGACAAGCGAGTAGGCAACGCCGGCCTGACCTGCGCGGCCCGTTCTACCCGTGCGGTGCACATAGACATCCGCGGAGTCTGGCATGTCGAAGTTGATGACGGCCGGGAGGCCTGAGATGTCGATACCGCGAGCGGCGACATCCGTAGCAACAAGAAAGTTGATCCCGCCATCACGCATACGGGCGAGCGCCGCTTCCCGTTCGGCCTGAGACAGGTCACCGTTCAGCACGTCGACCGAGTGTCGATCAGCGCGGAGTGTTTCGGTAATCCGAAAGGTCTCGGCGCGGGTGTTCGCGAAGATTATCGCCCCCGCGATCGAGCGTCCGACGATCAGGCGACGCAGAGGCGCGTATTTGTCCGTGTAAGCGACCTTGAACGCCACATGGCGGACGCTGCGAGCGCCCAGCTGGTCGGAAGAGGTGTTTACCTGCAGCGGATCGTGAATGAACCGCGATGCGATGCGACGGATAGGGTCGTTGTAGGTAGCGCTGCACAGAAATGACTGACGGCCGGCCGGCACATGCGAGATGATGTCGAGCACGTCCTTTTCGAAGCCCATCGACAGCATCTCATCGGCCTCATCGAGGCCGAAGAACCTGACGTTGCCGAGCGATACATTTCCGCGGCGGATGAAGTCGAGCAGTCGACCGGGGGTTGCCACGACGGCATGGGCCCGCAGGAGCAGCTCTTTCTGCTTTTCGAAACCGGTACCGCCGAACACCGCGACCGCCCGAATACCGCGACCTTTTCCAAGGCGTTCGAACTCGTTACAGACCTGTTGGGCCAACTCGCGGGTCGGAACAAGAACAAGCGCTTCGATGCGCCCGTCTACCGGTTCAATTCGTTCAACGGTCGGGAGCACGAAGGCGGCGGTTTTGCCTGTCCCCGTCTGCGACTGAATCACAATATCACGTCCCGACAGCATCGCAGGAACGGCCGCCACCTGAACCGCAGTGGGTTCGCGGTAGCCGGCGTCCAGGACGGCTGCGAGAGTTGCGGGAGACAGGCTAAGCGCCTCGAACGAAGAGATGGTCATGCGGAGGACCGGTAGGGCTTTGGCGGACAGGGAAGAGGGCGAAGTGAGCAGGCTTTAGCGTGGAACGGTGATTCCTTCAAACGTCGCGATAATGACGCTCTTGGGCGTCTGGAACACATTGCGGGCACCGATGGCTACATAGGTCGGATTGCTTGCGCCGGGCTCACAGTTGGCGGTGCACGCCATCGAACTTACGCGGTTCGGGCCAGGAGGAAGGTTGATGGCCGCGAAGAGGCCGTCGATATTGGAGTCGATGCGGCCGCCTGCGGGCAGGCGGTTGTTCGGGTTTCCGTTGAAGTAGGCCAGACGGGTCTGCGCCGAAATGAACGAGAATCCCGCCGTTGCATGTACGACGTTCCAGGGGGCGCGTCCACCCTCGACTCCACAATCTCGAATGGCTCCGGCCACCGCTCCGTTGAGATCATCGATACCGCCGGCAAAACCAACCGCCGGAGGAATGGTCTGCCAGGTCGATGCGCTGACCGCGTTCGTATCGATGCGCATGCCGTCGCCGACGATCAGATCGGCCCGGGTGTACAAACCGTACTCCCATGTATCGCGCCAGCGGGTTTCGCGCCCCGACGTCTTGTAGGCAAACAGGGTGTTGGTCGGTACGTTCTCGATCGCGAACTGTGCAAACTCGCTACCGTCTTCGTTCTCGACCGAGAGCGTATGTCCGTAGATCAGGGTGGTCGCATCGGCGATGCCAGAGATCTCCGCCACGCGGGCCTCGCAAGTCGCCTTCAGCGTCGCGTCCGTAATGTCCACGCAGTTGCCGATGAAGGCGTAACATCCATCCAGGCTTCCATCTGCGATCTCGAAATCTGAACCCGTGGTCTCGAGGGCCAGATTGGCGGCGTCGATCATCGTGGCGATCTCGCCGTCATCATCTCCGGCCGCCCATGCATCGCAGCGACATGCGTCGAGCTGGTAGCATGCGATGTACTGCTCTTCGTCCGCGTCGGAATCCAGTTGGCTACACTCGCCAGTACCCAACCACGGAAGGAGCGCGTCTTCACGATAGATACTTACGCAAAGTCCGTTGGTGGCAGGACCGCTGCCAAATCGTTCCACAATACCGGATACCCGCGTGGTCGCCGGACCCTCGGGAGTGGCATAGATGCTGCCGTCACTATAGCAGCTGAAGTCGAAAGGCTCATCCGCGCGTTCGGTTATGGTCGTGGTGATCGTGCCGTCATCGTTGATTGTATCGACTTCCTCGGCCAGCAGGGCTGCGGCCTGGGGAGGAATGATGCACACACCGCCCACGCACTGCGAACCACCGGCGCATTCACTGTTGCTGGTGCACGCGATGTATTCATCGGTGACCGGGTTGCCGGAGTCGGGAGTTGCGTCGCCTGAGGCGTCAGTGCCCGCGCCATCGGTGTCAACCGTGTCGGTCTCCACCGTCGCGTCACTCGTGTCGTCGGCCACGGTGCCATCAGGCGATCCTGCGTCGGGCGTGGGGGTGACGCCGGTATCCTGGTTCAGACCGTTGTTGGAACCGTCACCACAGGCTGCAAGGGTGGCGACCATCAGGATAAAGGACGGAAAGGCGTTAGAACGTGCGTTCATGATGTTTCGACCTGGGATGATATTGGAAGGCAGGGCGACAGCGACACCCGCGCGACCCGTCCGGGGAACCGCGTGTTACGTGCCCGAGGGAGTGACCATGCGGCTTCTTGCTGAAATCCCGTCTGACTGCAATATGCATGCACGTCGCGCTGCGGCATGGCTGGGAGGAATCGGTCGCTTTTGCCTTAAGAGGGATGACAGACCTGACGGAACATCACCGTTGGACCTCCCAAAAATGCAGCATCCGAATACAAATCTGTTGACGCAGACTTTTGGCGTAGGGTACACAGGCGCTCCCCGACGGCCCACCTGAACGCAGGATGGTTCGTACAGTCGCTTAGCTCAGCGGGAGAGCACTTCCCTGACACGGAAGGGGTCGGCGGTTCGAATCCGCCAGCGACTACTAGAATGAAAGCCGCCCCTCTGGCGGCTTTTGTTTTCGCTCAGCCGGCTTGGGCTCGCTGAGGTCCCGCTCACCCGTCAAGGTTCATCATGTCCAAGATGAAGACCAAAAAGGCCGCCGCGAAGCGTTTCCGTGTGAACGGAAACGGCGACATCGTGCGCAGCCAGGCCAACAAGCGCCACATCCTCACCAAGAAGTCGTCCAAGCGCAAGCGCGCGCTCACTGGCACCACCATCATGAAGGACTGTGACTTCGGTCTCGTCGCTCCCCTGATTCCCTACAAGTTCTGAGTCAACCGTCCGGCCTCTGGCCGGCTGGCGTCTGTCAGGGATAAAGTCGGGCTTCGCCCGCTCCCCTTGCGCCCTCACCAAGGTACGTTATGACCCGCATCAAAAGAGGCTTTCGAGCCCGCCGCCGCCGCGCCAAAATCCTCAAGCTCGCCAAAGGCTTTGTCGGCGGACGCAGCAAGCTGTTCCGCACCGCCAAGAACGCCGTCATCAAGGCGCTCTCCTATGCGTACCGCGACCGGCGCGTACGCCGTCGTAACTTCCGTCGCCTCTGGATCGCGCGTATCAACGCTGCGTCCCGGGCTCTCGGCGTTCCGTACAGCCGCTTCATGCACTCGCTTCAGGTCTCCGGTGTCGAGATGGACCGCAAGGTACTCGCCGATATCGCCCTGTTCGACCCCGCTGGCTTCAAGGCCATCGCTGACTTCGCCTCGGCAGTCAGGTAAGCGCATCGCCGCCGCGAATCGCTGAAAGCCGACCTCTGGTCGGCTTTTTTCGTTCGTGGTTCACGCTTTTTCCGCTAAGCCTCCGCCGCCCGCGGCCTGCCTGCCTTCGGCGGCGGCCCTCATCCGTTCGTGACAGGTCACCATGAACCTCTCAGACTTGCAGTCGTCTCTGGCGCTCGTCATCCAGAATGCCTCCAGCGCCTTCGAAACAGCCCGCAACGAAGCCGAACTCAATCAGATCAAGGGAGCGTTTGTCGGAAAGACCGGCCCCCTTGCGGACGCTATGAAAGGCATGGGACAGGTTCCCCCTGCGGAGCGGGCCGCCTTCGGGCAGGTTGTCAACGACGCGAGGCAACAGATTGACGCATTGCTCGAGGGGCAACGTGAGCGCCTGCGATTCGCCGCGCGTCAGGCTCGCCTCGATGCCGTTCGGCGTGACCTCTCGCTGCCGCCCAGGGGTCCGATCGTCGGAGCACAGCACCCGCTCTCACGTGTCGAAGACGACATGCTCCGCGTCTTTGAGGAGCTGGGATATGCCGCCGCCGGCGGTCCACAGGTCGAGACGGATTTTCACAACTTTGAAGCCCTGAACTTCCCCCCGGACCACCCTGCGCGCGATATGCAGGACACCTTTATGGTCGGCGGCGGTCGGCTGCTTCGCACCCATACATCGCCCGTACAGATTCGCACCCTCCTCGCCTACAAACCGCCCGTCCGAATCGCAGCGCCGGGCCCGGTTTACCGATGTGATACCCCGGACATGACCCACAGCCCCAACTTTCGTCAGGTGGAAGGGCTCGTCATTGACCGCAACGTCACCATGGTTCACCTCAAGGGTACGCTCCGCGAGTTTGCGTCCAGACTGTTTGGCCGCGAGCTCAACGTACGGTTCCGCCCCTCCTTCTTTCCCTTCACCGAGCCGTCCGTTGAGGTCGACGTCGAGTGCCCGTTCTGCACCACGGGCTGCCGGACCTGCAAGGGCAGCCGCTGGATCGAAATCCTCGGCGCCGGAATGGTCGACCCCGCCGTGATCGAAGCCGTGGGACTCAACCCCGACGAGTGGCAGGGGTTCGCATTCGGAATCGGCGTCGAACGCGTCGCGATGCTGCGCTACGGCGTCGACGACATTCGGCTGTTTTATGAAAACGATGTGCGCTTTCTCGCACAGTTTCCCGCCTGATTATCCCCTGATGGCGCGTCGCCGCGCCTCGTCCCGAGGAGTACGCCATGCGCGTAAGCTGGTCCTGGCTTCAGGATTTTATCGACCTCGCTGACCTCACCCCTGCCCATGTTGCCCGTCGACTAACTGACGCCGGTATCGAAGTGGAAGGCATCGAGGATTTGGGTGCTCCCTTCCGCGGGATCGTCGTCGGCCACATTCAGCAACGAACTCAGCACCCCAACGCCGATCGGCTGGGGGTCTGTACCGTAGATGACGGCTCTGGAAACGCCCTGCAGATCGTTTGTGGTGCTCCAAACGCTGCCGCCGGTATCAAGGTTCCACTCGCGACGCTCGGCACCACCATGCCGGGCGGCATGCAGATCGTTCAGGCGGCCATCCGTGGCGTCGACTCGTTCGGCATGCTGTGCTCGGCAAAGGAACTGGGCCTGAGCAGCGATCACGGGGGCCTGATGCTCCTTTCGGACGACGCAGTGCCCGGCACTCCACTCGCCGATGTGCTCGGTCTCAACGACATTGTGCTGGAAGTGAGCCTGACGCCGAATCGCTCGGACTGCCTCTCCATTTACGGTATAGCGCGCGAGCTCTCTGCGGTGCTCGGGAGACCCCTGAAGCGCAGGCCCCAACAGACGATCGGCAGGGCGGCAGGCCTGTCCGACGGGATCAGCGTTCGGATCGACGCCCCCGACCAGTGCGCTGTCTACGCCGCTGCCGCTGTGTCCAATGTCACGGTCGGCGCTACTCCGGCATGGATTGTCAGGCGTCTTGATGCCGTCGGGCAGCGCTCGGTGAACAACATCGTCGATATCACCAATTATGTGCTGTTTGAGTACGGTCAGCCGCTGCATGCCTTTGATCGTGCCCGCCTCGCCGGTAACGTGATCTCTGTCGCAAAAGCCTCCCACGGCGAGACGTTCGAAGCGCTCGACAGGTCCAGTCGTACCCTCGATCACGATGACCTGACCATCCGTGACGGTCGTGGAGCCATCGCGCTTGCAGGTGTCATGGGCGGACTTGACTCTTCGGTTACCGAGGCAACCACCGCGATTGTGTTTGAGGCTGCAAGGTTTCAGCCATCCGCAGTGCGCCGCACGGCTCGACGTCATGGGCTGCGCACCGAGTCTTCCTATCGCTTTGAGCGCTCCGTCGATGTCGACACAACGCTCGCGGCCATGGCACGTGCCATTGAGCTGTTGCAGGACTTCGGCGCTGGGATGTCCTGTCAGGTCAGCGCTGACTGGGCAGTGGCCCAGGGGGTTCGGCCTCAGATGGCAGAGGTCCGGTTGCCCCTGACCTTGCCCGAAAAGATCCTTGGCGTTGCGGTTTCGGCCAATGAGTGCACGCGCCTGCTCAACGCGCTTGGCCTCAAGGTGACCCATCTGGGTGAATATCTACACGTAGAGGTTCCTTGCTTCCGCCCTGATCTGGTTCGTCCAATCGACCTCGTCGAAGAGATCGGTCGCCTTCGTGGTTACGACGATTTCCCTGCCGGCCTTCCGGCTGGCGAGCTGGGCATGCGCCATCAGCAGCGTTCGGATGCACCGGTGCAACAGCTTCATCCGCCCATCGAAGACGCATCGTGGCGGCGCTCGTTCAGACGCGTCATCGAGACCAGCGTGCAGGCCGGGCTTTACGAGGCAGTGAACTGGTCCATGGTATCGGACGCCGAGCTCGCCCACTTCGGTGAACCCGCGTCGGTACGGCTGCTGAACCCACTCAGCAGCGAACTGGCCGTCATGCGCACCACACTCCTTCCCGGTTTGCTCCGAAACGTGCGGAGCAATCAGGCGCTCGGGAACCCCTCCGCTGCGCTCTTCGAGACGGGGGCGGTATTCCGAACTCCTGACAATCCGTCCGGTGGGCCCGAACCGGTGGCATGGGCTGCCGTGCAATGGGGTGTCGCGGATGGCTCCTGGCATGGCGCCGGACGTGGTTTTGATGGCTGGGATATAGCTGGTACGATCCGCTCCATCGCTCGTGTTCTTGACCGGCCCATCCAGTTCGTGGCTGCCACCCCCGAAGCGTGGTGTCACCCGGGTGAGTTTGCGGAAGTCCACGCGGCTGGCGTGAAAATCGGTTGGGTTGCACAACTCCATCCCGACGTTGTCGAAGCCTTCGATGTGAGTGGCGAGGTGTTCGCGGCCGAGCTCGATCTTTCGCGCTGGTTGGGTCTGCCTGTCGCAGGAGTCGCGTATCAGACGCCCGTTCGCCGCACTCCCAGCATCCGTGACGCTGCCCTGCTTGTTCCGCAGGTGGTGACCTGGTCTGAACTGACCGAGGTGATCCGTCTGGCGCGTCCCGCAATTCTGGAGTCCTGGTTTCCGTTCGACGTGTATCAGGGTGACAAGATAGCGCCCGGAATGCGAAGCGTTGGAGTACGATTTACGTACCGCAGCGCGAGTGACACTCTGACCGACGAACAGATCCAGTCAGCCCACCAACAGGTGCTGGATGCGCTGCAGAAGCGCAGTGGAGCTTCACAGCGCTCTTGAGAACTGGCGAAAGTTAGCGTAGTGCCACCAAGCCTTTGTCATCGTTGAAGTTTGAGCAGTATCTATCCCATGTCACAGCACGATAACGAATCCCCAGGCTCCGCCACCACCACCAAGGCCGATATTGCGGCCGAGCTGTATGAAAAGGTAGGTGGCTTCTCGAAGCGCGAAAGCGCTGACCTTGTCGATCGCACATTCGAGATCCTCAAAGATGCTCTCGGTGCGGGTGAGAAGGTCAAAATCAGCGGGTTTGGTAACTTCTCGGTGCGCTTCAAGAAGCCCCGGGTTGGTCGTAACCCCCTGACAGGTACCGAGATTGAGATTACCGCCCGGCACGTCGCTACTTTCAAGGCGTCGCCCGTCCTGAAAAGTCAGGTGAATGGTGGCGACGGCTCCGATGTGACCGACGAAGAAAGCTGAACGACCGCTGTGCAGCGCACAGCCTCGCTCCTGTGGGCCACCTATGCCGAACATACCCGAGAAATCATGGTTCAAGATCGGCGAGGTGGAACGGATCGTGGATGTCCGGCAGCACACTCTGCGAGCCTGGGAGAAAGAGTTTTCGGAGCTGCGCCCTGAAAAATCTCCCTCCGGCCAGCGCATTTACAGCCGAAGAGACGTCGAGGTTCTTCTCGTGGTCAAAAATCTGACCATGGAGCGAGGTTTCACCATCGAAGGTGCGCGACGTGAGCTCGTTCACTTCGAGGCGTTGCGTGAACAGCTTCCAGGGACTCGGCCAGCCATGAGCAAAGCCTCTGCCAGAAAATCGCCCCCTCGTGGTCGAGCGGGAACGGCCCCGGCAACAGACAACCGTGTTTCGCAGGCGGTCCTCACCGGGTTGCGCATGGAAGACGTGGGCCTGCTATCGCCGTCATCAGCAATCGCGTCTGCCGCCTCAACGATTGAGCCCGAGGTGGCAACCCCGACGCCCGCTGGTTCGCCCGAGACAGAGGTGAATTCGAGCCTTGATGCACAGGCTCGGCTCTCGGCGCAGCTCTCGACGGCTCTGGCGCGGGAGGAAGCGGCGCGCGCGAGCGCCGAGTCCAGGTTGGTCGAGCTACAGATGGTCATCGAGCAGCTTCGGTCGGAGCTGGCCGGAGCGAACGCAAGCGCCGCTGATTACGAGTCTCGATTGCTGGCAATGAAGGAGAGCCTCGATGCCGAAAAACGGGCAGCGGAAGTGGCGGCTCACAAGATTCGAGCACTTGAAACTGCAGCGGATACCTTGCGCGAGAGAGCTTTGACTGCCCGCGCCGAGCTGGATGCTTTGCGCGAAAAGGCCCGCCGACACTGGACGTCGTTGCTCGCCGAAGTGGACAACTCGCAGCATTGAGGTGGTCTGAGCCGGCCCGTTTTTGCATTTGCCGGCGCACAGCGACAACGCTCGCGACAGGCGTCGGGTCCGATGCGTCTACTGAGAGGCTTACTTGCCTGTGATTTCGCTCTCCAGACTGGCCTCGCTACCAATCGCCGCGATGGTGACGCTGGTGGCCTGTGGTGATGACGGCTCACCCGGCCGTCAGGTACCCGCAGCTGATGATGTTTCCGTCAGGGACGATGTGGCGGACGACGCGACCGCACCGGAGGTCGTCGCTCCGCCCACCTGCCAGGAGCTGGCCTCGGACTTTGCCACCTGTGGTTCGGGTCGTCTTCCGGGCACATGGCGGATGGTGACGTATTGCCCGGCCGGTGACCTCTATGATCCACTCGATGGAACATGCCCTGACATTTCGGGAGCTGGCGAGGGGTCGGGGGAGTCGTTCCTGCGGCTGGATGGTCCGGGCACGTTTGCCTGGAATTTCGAGAACGTCTCGAATTCGCTGGAGTTCTCGTTTGCGCTGGACTGTTTCGGCGGGTCGACCCTCTCGTGCGATGGTCGCAACTTCGACGGTACCTGTGAGCTCGAAGAGCAGGCGACGCGCTGTCGTTGTTTGGTCAGTCAGCAGATTGAGTCTTTCGTTCAGACAGGTCAGTGGAGCACATCTCTGGGTACCATCTCGTTCGAGAGTGGCGTCACACAGTTTTCTGGCACGTGGTGCATCAACCCTGAGTCGGGTGACCTTGAGTTGTTTCGCGAACAGATTGACGGATTCGTTCCGGCCCGAATGGTCTTCAGACGCGTGAATTAGGATGTATCAGATCGAAATTAGACATAACTTCGAGACTGCGCACCGGCTCTCGGCGGCCGGTTCGCCTCTGAAATGCATGTCGATCCACGGCCATTCATGGTGGGTAACCGTTACGCTCGAAGGACCGGCGCTGGACGCTGACGCGCTGCTGGTCGAGTTTGGTGCCTTCAAATCAGCCTGGCGCAGATGGCTGGATGACCACATCGACCATCACCTTGTTTTGCGGCGTGGCGACCCGATGGGCGGAGCCGTTCGCGGCGTGTTTGCGGAGAGCCGAATTCTGGAGTTGGACCAGAATCCAACGACGGAGTTTCTGGCTGAGTTTCTGTTTCGTCAGGCGGAAGTCACGCTGGCTTCTCTGGGAGACTGCGTGCGCGTTCCCGTACGCGTGACCAGAGTGCACGTTCAGGAGACAGCCGTGAACGCTGCGTCGTGGTCAATCCCCCGGGAGCCCGGCTCGTGACTTTAGAACCGCCCACCGAGGGCGAGTCGGCCGTCGGGCGTCACGTGCAAAGAAACGCTGGCTGAGCGCTCCGGGCGGTCAATGATCACCAGCGTGATGCCCGTGGCGAGGGCTACACCACCTGTAACCATGAGGACATTGCCAAATCGCTGCTGGTTGCGCCCTTGCTGCTGCAGCGACTCCAGCTCGCCGCGCGGGTGAGGTTCGGACTGGATGGTCTGAAGCGTGTCATCTGCAGCAAATGACAACAGCACGCCGCCCGCTGCCAGAGCGGCGCCGACTGCGGCGGTGACACGTCCAGCCAACCCCATCGGCCTCATCGGCGCACGAGTCGGAGCAGGGCGGTCCAGCTCAGCCGGTGGACGATCGCCAGTCGGGTTCACAGGCCACGCCGCCGGCGCCGGGCCCGTCTGGTCCACGGTCTGTGGCGCCGTAACCGGGCCAGTCGCGACCGCGGGAGGTGCCAGACGCTCGCCCCGCAAGGCCGCCCAGCAGGGCACCTGCAAGGCTGGAAAATCGTTGGGAGCAGCCAGCACAGCGGTCGCTTCACCACTCACACTACCACTCGCGACATCGACCAGCCGGTAGGTCACCCGCACATCCCATGCGCTGCGTTCCAGATGCACATGAAGAGCAAACGCATACACCGACCCGTAGAGCATGTCAGCGACACACTGCGAATCCATGCCGCACGCGAGCACCGACATGGCCAGATCGGGTCCCACCGCCGCCTCCATTTCGTAGTAGCGGTTCACGGTGTACAGGCCAAAGTCCTCTACCAGAAAGGCGCTCTCCTCCACGATGTCTGCCCACTCCTGTTCGGTTACCCCGGGGGCTAAACCCGGCACGACAGCGAGTGTGAGCCCTTGTGCGACGCTCGGAGCCGGAACGCCGAAAAATGCCAGAGCGGCCATAACGGCCGACAGCATGACCACGACGAAGGCGTACTTCCGCCCTGAAAACCGCATGGGACTCGAAGATGGGCTCAAACGATTCATTGCCGTCATAAGTTCACCTGGCCGGCTCCAGCCTGCTGGACCCGGCATCTGCGGCGGTCGCCGCGCCATGAGACGATCGTACGGAAGGGTGGGCAGCGTCACCCGAGCCCGGGCTCGTGTTCACCTGCCTTGCGAAGGATCGGGACGTTTCGCCGCAGAGTATGCGTTCACAAGCCGTTTATTGGCAAGGGCCTGCAGACACGCTCGCCTCATCGCAACATCGACAGGGACCTCGCGATGGGCACTTTGCATGGGACCGGGGTGGGTCGCACGGACTGAGTCGGCCCGAAGGATGCCCAAGAAGTCACGTCGAGGCGTGCATTTTTCGTCAGGAATGGTGAGAGTGTTCGGCACGACGAGACAGATCTCTGAAAGGTTCGGAACCGTGGCGTGCTGGCAGACAATTCGCAGAGAATACGGGCATAACGCCGCCTTCAGCTTGCGGACGCCTGCGGGTGCGTTCGTTCGACAGGGTGAGCGTTATGGCGTGGCGATGAGCGCGCGCGTCGCGGACACGGGAGATCGGAGCAGGGTGTTCGGCTGGCTGGCAGGGCTGATCCTGGGTGTTGTTGCGTCTGCTGAGGGGCTGACGGTTCCGGCTACGCTGGCTGACCCGATTGAGATTCGAAGCCGGAGTCGCCTGGATGTCGAGACGGCGACGCTTGGGCTACGGTTGAGTGTGAGCGTCCGGGTTGAGGATGATGCAGGCGAGCCCGTCGCACAGGTACCCGTGCGTCTGGAACTCGTCGCCGCTTCTGGTCAACGCATGGAGTTCGTGCAGCTCACCGATCGCGCTGGTCAGGCTCGGCTTGTGGAGGTGATGGACGAGGGCGACTGGTCGTTGCGCGTCAGCTGGGACGGGCGCGGCGCCGTGGATCCCATGACCGAATTGCGCTCACTTACGCTTCGTTCGGCCGCCGTCGCTTTTGAGGGTCCGGAACATCTCTTTCTGACGCAGACACAGGTGCCTGCCGACTTCACCTGGCGGGCTCTGGTCAATGGTCAGCCTCTGGAGTCTGGAGCGTGGGTGGCAACTTCCGAATGCCTTGCGATCACGCCATCGGAGGGGGGCACGTTCGGTCAGGGCATGATTTCATTGTCCGCTCGTCGGCTTTCCCCGCTTCAGGTCGAGGGGTGTAATTTGCGCCTCACCCTGGCGAATGGAGACGGTTGGCAGGGCGGTGCGATTTTGGTACCGCTGCTTGACTTGCCGGCATCCACTGGGCTCGGGGTGGAGGTGCAGGCGGAAGGAGCCGTTCCGTGGTTGTCCGATTCCTGGTTGGTTACGCCGTGGGCCGCAAGCTCTGCTGGGCCGTTGAGCATGGGCGTGATCGAGGTCTGGCATGAAGACAGTCGGCTGGGTGACTACCGTCCTGGCACCGATACGACCCCGCTGGTATGGACGCCGGAGGTTACCCCGCAGGGAAGCCTTGAGCTGCGCCTTCTTGACGATGCCGGAGCTCTCGCGGCGAGAGTCGTCGTGCCGCTATCCATTCCTGGCGATCCGTTCGGGTGGCTGCCCTGGGTGCCCGTCGTGGCTGCCGGCGTTATTGTGCTGTCATGGCTTGTCCGTTCAGGCATGTGGGTCTGGCTGCCCGCGCTGACGCGCAAGTCGGCGAGCCGAACTCCCAGGGTGGCTTCCGAACAGGCTGCAGTGCGGGTGGAAGACGCCGACGGCAGAACGTCTCGGTTGATTGTCGAGGATAGCCACACCCGTATGTCGATCCCTGCACAGATCTGGACGAAACAGGGCAACAGTGACGCCTTTGCGCCGCTGCCGGTCGGCGTCGATCCATGGCTACACGACGCTGACATGGACGTTCGGATCGAGGCTCCGGGATATGCCAACTACGAAGCGCGTTTGTCGCGGCCTGATGCTTCAGTGGTCGTGGTGGTGCGGCTGACCGAGAATCGCCGCCTGGTGCTCGCTACATTTACCGAGACGCTGGGTTCGCTCGGTGCCGAGCGAGTGCCGACTGACTGGTGGGGCAAACGGTCTCCGTCCGAGTTTCTTGTGCCGGCCATGGAGATGGTACGTGGACTGCGGCAACCGTCAGCCCCCACGCAGGTCAGGCGCCGCCGCTTTAACGAGCTTCAGGCTGCCGATGCCGGAGCGCTGGACCCCGTGGACGCGCTGGAAGCGCTGTTTCTGCTGGTTGACGAAGTGTGTTTCGGCACTGCGCGGCCCGTCCCGGAAGCCGCCGTGATAAAAGCTCAATTGCTCGCCGATCGCGTTTTGAACCGCGCCAAGGGGCCGCCGGTCATGTCGTCTGCGAGGACTGAGTGATGACGAACCGGGACACACGACCGATATGCCCTGACTGGTGGCCGCTCGTGGTCAGTCTGATGGTCATATTGCCATCTGACGTACGCGCACAGGCATCGAATACGGGTGGTGAAGCGGAGGTCTATTCGGGCTCCGGTGCTCCGGGCGACGAAGTCGCTGCGAGTGCCAGCGCAACAACACCATGGGCCCTCGACGAGGGTGGATGGCAGGGTTGCAGCTCGCTGCTTCAGCTCGCGCAGTGGGCGCAGATTCCACTGGTGGACGCCGCCTCACCGGCGGTTGAGGTGGGCGAGGGCGATGTGCTGTGGTTTCTGAACCCGCAGCGCGCTCCGGATACCGATCAGCTGCTGGCCTGGGTGCAGGCCGGCAACGCGATCGTCTGGGCTGACGAGCAGGGCGCAGGTATCGACCTGCTTCATGAACTCGGGCTCCGCGAGGTGCCTGTTGACCTTGAGCACCGGCGATTTGAGCAGGACCGGGAACACCTCCCGATCCTTACCCCTGTGGGACGCCATGCGCTGACGGGCGGTGTGGCCGAGGTCGTTTCCAATCATCCGCACGCGTATCAGGGCGACGGAAGGCCCGTTTTCGCGTGGGATAACGGTGCGGGTCTGGTCTGGGATATTCGACTGGGAGCGGGGCGCGTGGTGGTCATCGGAGACGCGTCCATGTTCATCAACCTGATGTTACCGGTGCGCGATAATCGTGTCTTTGCCGTTCAGCTGATGAAGTACACGTGCGCCGCGCAGGACACCTGCCGCATTGTGCTTGTGACGAACGATACCCAGGTGGACATTCCCCAGCCGGAGCGGCCCGCGCTCTCAGGACGCTGGTCCGACTGGCGTGACTGGCTGGCACGACTGCTCGGTGCGCTCACCCGCTTTTCTCTCCCTGAGTCGGCTACGCGAATGCTGGGCATACTCCTGTCGGCTGGAACGGCGCTGGTGATGCTGACCATTCTGCCTCAGATGAAAGACGCCCTGCAAAAGAGTCTTGCCAGCAAGTCGGCCATGATGGGCAGGGCGCCCTTCGAGTCCGAGCTGGCTCGTTACTCGGGCAGGCTGGGTGAATCGTCATTCGTCAGGCCCGCTTCTCTTCTTCGGGCGGCGTTTGTGCCTCTGTTTGTGGCCGGTTGTGAACAGAGGCGAATTCCATCCATGAATCCGGACGAACCGCACGCGTTGGACGACCTGGTGGCTCGTTGGATGAGTTATTGTGAGCCGGATGTCCGCGGGGTGCAGCGCTGGCTTCGCCAACGCGAGGTAAGGTGGACGCTTCGCACCATCCGCGAACTGCCTACGGGCCCCGTGCTCGGATCGCAGGTAGCGCCCTTGACCATCGGCGACTTCAATCGTCTGTATGAAAATTGCCGGAGCATGCTCCATCGACTCGGACAGGATGATGCATTCAGACGACGCGCCGAAGCTCCCTGAGCTGAACGAACACCATGTTGAGAAGGCCGTACATGACTTGCGGTCGCTGCGCGCCGAGTTGTTGCGCGTGTACCAGGGACCACCGCGGACCGTTGAACATCTGCTGGTGGCCATGTCTGCAGGCGGTCACGTGTTGCTCGAGGGCGTGCCCGGGGTGGCCAAAACCACGCTGGTCGCGTCACTCGCGCAGTGTATCGAAGGCGTCTTCCGGCGCATTCAGTTCACCCCTGACCTTCTGCCAGGCGACATCACCGGGTCCAGTATCCTGAACATGCGAACGAGTGAGTTCGAGTTTCGGGCGGGGCCTGTGTTCGCCAATGTCCTGCTGGGTGACGAGATCAATCGTGCGCCTGCCAAGACGCAGTCTGCGCTGCTGGAAGCGATGGAAGAAGGGCGGGTCACGGTGGAAGGCACCACCTGGGCGCTGCCGACGCCTTTCATGGTGCTCGCCACCCAGAACCCGGTCGAACAGGAAGGCGTGTATCCGCTGCCCGAGGCGCAGCTCGATCGTTTCATGCTCCGGATACGCATGGGCTATCCGACGCTGGATCAGGAGCTTGCCATGCTCGGCAACCGCACCCGAACCGTGCCCCGCGTGAGCTCGTTGTTGACGACTGAACGCATGATTGAACTGCGCCACCTTGCTGAACAGGTGCATGTTTCGCCCACGATCCAGCGCTATGTCGTTGATTTGACGAGAGCAACGCGTAGTCACGCATCGGTTCGAATCGGTGCGTCGCCCCGCGCTTCGCTGGCACTGATGAGGGCTTCACGGTCACGCGCGCTGCTGGCCGGGCGTGACTTCGTGCATGTGGACGATGTGCGGGATCTGGCTGTCGCTGCGCTGGCCCATCGGCTCCTGTTGCAGCCGGGCGCGCTGATGGCCGGGACGGAGCCCACCGAAGTCATCGACCGACTGGTCCGTGACGTTCGCTACGATCCCGCCTGATGGCTCCGGGTCTCACCGAGCGAGGTGCCGGGCTCCTCTACGTCGGGGTCATGTGCGTGGTGTTTGGAGCGCTGCACCGTTCACTCCCATTCCTGTGGTTTGGTGCCGGCATCGCGGCGGCTCTGGTGGGCCTGTACCTTCGCTCGATCGCGCTCAATCTGCGGCTTCGTCAGGCGGTTACGTTGCACTGGGAGGGAGAGTTCAACGAGGTGCTGAGAGCCACCCTGCATGTGCCTGTCGATGCGCATCTGGTCATTCGAAACGAGTCTGCCGCGACCTTCTCACGGCTTCAGATCGAGGCATTTTCAACGCACGGACTTCAGGTGCAGGTTGGAGAGGGTCGGCCGTTCACGGTTGGTCCCGCGTCGGTCGTTCGTGTTGCCGTTCGCCTGCAGGGGCTGCGGCTTGGCGACCGCCGGATTCATGCGCTGCGGCTCTCACTCAAAGACGCCACGGGCTGCATCACCTCAAACGCGCTTGTGCAACTGGCCGCTCGCGTGCTGGTTGTGCCCGCCCTGATTCCTATGACCAGACTGGTGCGAGCGTGGCGTCAGTTGACGGTCGATCCGGGTGGCAGGGCGGCATTTCGCGCTGGCGAGGGACAGGATTTTCGGGAATTGCGTCCGTGGCAGGCAGGCGACAACATGCGTCGGGTCGCCTGGCGTGCATCGGCGCGAGAAGCGGCGCTCGTGGTGCGTGTGCTGGAAGAGGAGAGACAGCGTACGCTCATGTTCCTGCTCGACGTCAGTCCGTCGATGCAGGGCGGAGAGCCACTTCAGCGGCTGGATCACATGATCTCGGTGGCCTGGTGCGCTGTGAGTCTGGCGAATCACCCCGACGACGCCGTGGGCGTGGCGACCTTCAGCGATCGCCTGGTCGGTTCGCTACCTGCTGCGCGGGGAGCGCGGCACAGGAGTCTGGTGGGCGACCATCTGTTGTTGCTCGCGAACCTTCCACACCCAGGTGTCTGTGACTGGGCGGAAGCCGACCTGGCCCGCATGCTACTGGACGAGTGGCCGCTTCGAGCGGCCCTCGGGCCTGAACAGGTCGCGGTGATGGCGGGACAGGAATTTGCCTGGATTCAAGCGAAGATGGCGCAGGCTGACCCCAACGCGCTGCCTGCGTTTCGTGGGCGGCTGGTTGCGGCGGGTTTTCCGATTGGAAGCGAACCGACACTGGCCGAAGTGGCTGCCGCGCACGGAATACAACTTCCAGTTCGGGCAGACGCTCGACCCGGTCCACGGGCAGCCGCGCTGTGCGCTCTTTTGCAGAAGGCGCTCGCGTTGCGCGCAGGTGCCGATGTGCTGGTGATGACGGACTTGCTGGATGCAGAAGTGCTCGAGAACATTGCACAATCTGTGGTTCGACTAACGATCTCGGGACGGCGCGTGTCGTTTCTCGTGCCATGGGTGCCGTCGTACGTGTCGACGGTGAGCGAAAGCGACGTGGACGACGCTCTCAGGACCCTGTTTGCCATCCCCTATGGGCGCGGTTTAAGGTTGGCGATCGAGCGAATCCGGCAGGCGGGCGCCACCGTCACCGTCTTCCGCGCTGATGAGGATCCCGCCAGGGTGGTGGGGCGAATGGTGTTACAGCGAGGCTCGGGACGCTAGGGTCTTTACCGGCACGTCCTCACGTTGCATCGGGCGCGTTCTCACGCTGCTCGATCGCTTGCAGGAAGCCTGCAAAATAGGCCCACCCGCTGGTGAGGCTGTAAGCCAGAGAAATCATCAGCAACGCCAGACCGACGTTGGCGAACGTGATCCAGAGACTGAACGGCCCGTAGTCCACCTCGTAGGGGTGGTAGATCATCAGGCATACAAGGCCTACAAGCTGAAAAGCGGTCTTCCACTTTCCGCCCCAGTCGGCGGCGATGATGAGCCCCTCTCCTGCGGCGAGCGCTCGCAAACCTGTGACGGAGAACTCGCGCGACAGGGACAGCACAACGAACCACAGAGGGATGCGATCCATGGGCAATAGCGTGCAAAAGACTGCCATCACCAGCAGTTTGTCGGCCAGCGGATCCAGAAATTTTCCCGTCAGTGAGACGAGGTTTTGTCGACGGGCCAGCCAACCATCCAGCCAGTCTGTAAATGCGGCCGCCCCAAACAGGGCCGTCGCAAATACGCAATGAAGCGGCTCACCCAGATAGAGCAACCAGCAAACGACCGGAATCACTGCGATCCGCCCCATGGTCAGGATATTGGGAAGATTCCAGAGGTCCTTCCGAACACTCGACCGTTGTACCTGTGCCATGACTCAGCCTTCCTGCAAATAGACCCGATAGAACTCGAACACGCGCACGACGTACCGCTGAGTCTGTTCGAAAGGGATACCGCCGGCCCGCGCTACGTTGCCGCTGCCTGCGTTGTAGGCGGATAGCACAAGATTAATGTCGCCGTCGTACTGATTGCTGAGGATTCGTAAATAGTACGTGCCAGCCATGATGTTCTGACGAGGGTCAAACGGATCAGCGCATCCCAGATACTCCGCCGTGCCAGGCATCAGCTGCATCAGGCCCATGGCCCCCTCGTGGCTGACCGCGTTTGGGTTGAACGCCGACTCCACGTGAATGACGGCCTTGATGAACGCCTCAGGGATCGAATACTCCGCGGCTGCCTCGGCGATGTAAGCGTCGAAGGCGTCATGGTCCGAGGCAGCGGACGCTCCCGATGACGTCGCTGGCACCGCGGGCACGGAGCGTCTCGCCGGGGCAGGCATCACTTCGGTCGGACTCTCATCGTCAAGCGGTTCTGTGGTGAAGATCACGTGGCCGTCCACCTCATACCGATAGATGTTCGCCGAGGCTGTTGCGGGCAACAGCAGCGAGAGGAACACTAGCAGCGTGGATGGGGGCGTGCTCATGCGCGTTCAGGTTTGGGTGCAAAAAGGAGACACAGACCTCTCATGGCGATTTGCCGCTCGACACGCAAGTTTCAAGGCGAGACGCGCGCTTCTTGACCCCAAACCTGTCTCGGCGCATCTCGTCCCGGAACCTTTCTGCCACGCTGGTGCCTGCATGCGTAACGATATCCTCGTGTTCTCTGGTCGCTCTCACCCGGAGCTCGCAGAATCTATCTGCCACCATCTGGGTGTGCCGTTGGGTAAGTCAGAGGTCGTCAGGTTTTCGAACGAGAACCTGATGGTTCAGATCGGTGAGAATGTTCGTGAGGCGGATGTTTTCCTGCTTCAGACCAGCACGACACCGGTCAATGAGTATCTCGTAGAGATGTTGATCTACATTGATGCCCTGAAGCGGGCATCGGCGAGCCGCGTCACGGTGGTTATGCCCTACTTTCCCTACGTGCGCTCCGATAAGAAAGACAAACCACGCATCTCGATCACGGCTCGTCTCGTAGCAGACCTGCTTGAAGCCGCGGGGGCTGATCGTGTCATCACGATGGATCTGCACTCACCGCAAATTCAGGGCTTCTTCAAGATTCCAGTGGATAACCTCTCGACGCTCACGCTCATGTCGGAGTACGCACGGGAGACGTGGGACATGAGCAACGCGGTGGTCGTCGCGACCGACGCAGGGGGCGCCAAGGATGCAGGTAAGTTCGCGTCTCGATTGCAGATTGACCTCGCCATCGTCGACAAGCGTCGTTACGCAGATGACGAAAAGGCCCGCGCAGAGAACCTGATCGGCAACGTCGCCGGGCGCACGGCGTTCATCTTTGATGACGAGATCGCTTCAGGCGGTACGATTCTGGAGGCGGCGCGTTTTCTTCGCGCTGCGGGCGCGAGCCGCGTGATTGCTGGTGCAACGCATGGTGTATTTACGCGCGACGCGGCGGTTCAGCTGCAGTCATCCGAGTTGGAAAGGGTCATCGTAACCGATACGATCCCCACGCCAGTCGAGAAACAGTTCGACAAGCTGACCCGCCTCACCGTGGCGCCACTCTTTGCCAACGCGATAGCGGCGGTTCACGAGGGGCGGTCCATTAGCGCTTTGTTCTGAACTTCGATGCCTGGCGGGCAGGGCGTGACAGGATTCTCTGCACGCGGGCCCGAAGGATGAGGCGCCCTAGTGCGCCAGGTTGTCGCCAGGGATCACCAGACCGTTCACGCGCCATGAGAAGCGCAAGACAAACAAATGTTGTTGTGCTCGCTCACGCCGAAGTCGCTCGTCGATGGCGGAGCCTGAGGTCACGTTATAGCGGTACTCAAGACCTACCCACAGCGCTCCGCCGTCCTGCGGAGAGTCGATGTAGGTATCCATTCGGGCACCCAAATGATAGCCGAGTGCCCGATAGCCGAGGTCAAGGCCGTCACCCTGAATCGACATCAGATCGAGCGACGGTCCAACAAAGGCGGTGAAATCGGCGATGGTGAAGTTGGACCGCCCTGAGCTGATCAGCCAAAGAAAGAGCGGGTGCACACCGACGGAGGCGGACAGGGTGTTTCTGGTCAAGGAACTGTCAATGCCACCATCGAACATGGTCCGGTGTTGGCTGCGCCACCACGCGAGCTGGGCTTCGAACAGGGCCGAGACGGTGCAGGCTCCCACAAAGGCGCCCACGACGGGCGCTGGGGATGCCTGATCAAGAAAGGGCGCCTGCAATGTGGCGACACCTGCCAGTGCTCCGAAGCCAACGAACGCCCCGGTCCAGTTGGGACTATAGGCACGATTTTCTGCGGAGGCATCGAAATAGAAGTCTCCGGCAGCCCCTGGGTCAACAGGATAGCCCTCATGGTCTTCATCGGCCCCGTATCGTGCGCCGCCCGCATTGTTGGGATCGGCACGTCTCGCAGGCTCTTCGGTCGGTTCGTCTTCCCCCGCCGCCAGGCAAAAGAAAGCAGTGAGGACCCCGGCGAGCTGACAAACCAGACGACGAAACGAAGGCGCGATGAGTGCGTCGAGCATGGCGGCGTCTCGTGTCGGTCGTCGAAAGCAGAGACGGCTTATTCGCCGCCGACACCGTCGTCGCTACCAGCAAGAAGGCTGACGAGCGCAAAGGCTCCGCCTGCAGCGACCAGAGAGCCGACAACGAGTCCGATGGTGCGTCCTTTGGCGAACTCGGCAACGCGTGCGTCGGCGATGCGGTCGCGCGGGAGGAGGAGGTCGTAGTCAGGTGCCACAAGCTGTCGGTCGCCGAGAGCGAAGTTGAAGGGCGAAATGCTGTAGCGGACGCCATCCACGTCACGCACCTGAACGGGCGTCGTGGCACTGACCTGAATCGGACCGGAGTCGGAATCGATGGTCACCGATTCGGCGATGTTTCCAGATTCCAGCTGCTCTAGCTGATCCGTCGAGATCGTGTGCTTGCTGTAACAAGCGAGTTGAAACACCGAGACGGCAAGCAGCATCGCGACAAGGCGGTAAACTTTCGACTGCATGAGCAACACGCGGGAGGTGAGCACAGACAAATGGAGAGACACTTCGGCCGAGGACTATACCCATGACCGCCTTCGATTGACAAGCGTCGTCTGCGATAACGCGAACGAACCTGCATGTTCTGGGTGCGCGCGGCTGGGCATGGCGGCGTAATTCCGAAGCATCCCGGCACACTTGCGATGCTGGCGGTGGGCTGCTACCCTTGCCTGGGTAAGATTGCGGTTCATCTTCGTCGCTGGCTATGTGCCCCCCGAGCAGGCGCAGAGCTACGTTGCGTGCTGGAGTTTCTGATGATGCGTATCATCTGGGTTGTTTGGCTGCTGTTGGGTCTGTTCGCGTGCGCGGACGCCCGGCTGAGCTCTGACGGGTTTGATCAGTCGTTCGGAGACGGAGGCAACTCCCGCCCCGACCCGCGCGACCGGGATGCGTCGAATTCCGACGACTCAGGACAGATCCCCGACGAGCCCTATCGTCCGCCTGCAGACGAGTTGAGCTGCGTCCTCATTCCTGCCGTGGGCGGTGACCTGTTTGTGGGTGTTGACTCGGCGATTACCCTGGGTGTCTATCAGTATTCACTGACGACTGGCGAGGTGATGACGGGGGAGACAGTGGAGTTCGGCATCGTCGCACCTTCGGCCGACGGTCGGCTCTCCTCGGAACGCGTCCGCACCGATTCGGATGGACTCGCGCAGGTGCGCCTGAACGCCGGGGCGGTCCCGGGGACCATCAAAGTGCGGGCATTCAGTCCGTGCGCCAATTCGTTCGATATGGACGTCGATGTACTGGAGTTGCCCACGGGCAACGTGATGGTGTCGTTCAATTATCCGTTCCGGGACGTTTACGATGTCTCGCCGCTCTATGTGGACCTGTTTCCCGCAGACGAGATTACGTGCCGCGATATCCTGACTGGAGAGCGTCCTCCCGGCGCCCTCAGCACGCTCGAAGCGCGTAACGTGGATGATACCGTCACCTTCAACAGCCTTATGGTGGACCAGGCCTACACCATCCTTGTGGTTGGCATGGGAGCAGCAAGCGAACGCGCCGCGCAGGGTTGCGCCGATGCCGTGATCCCCCGCGACGGAGAGACAACGGAGCAGGTCGTAGACCTTTACCTGATCCCGCTGAACCCTGTTGGCGACTACGACGTGCTGGGCAAATGGGACTTCCGTGACGCGATCGCCGAGTCGGGTCCCGCTGGCGCCCTGATCGTCCAGATTCTCGATATCTTCGAAGATCCTGGTCGCGGTCTGCTCGATTTCCTGCTCGACCTCGTCGAAGACTATGTCGGCGGTATCATCTCGCTCGCCGTTGATTTCTTTCTGGATATCACCGGTCTCGACGATGTGATCGCCGATGCCATCAACGATCTGATCGAGAGCTCGCCCTTCCTCAGCGATATCGTCACCATCGGTCGTGACTTGCGTGCGATCATCGCTGAACTCGAAGTGCTCTCCAAACTCAATATCGGCAAACTCGGCTCCGACTTCGAAGTCTTTGGTGTCGATACCTGGATTGGGCTCTCACTCTACTGGCGCCTCGATTGTGATGACACATCACCACCCGATTGCGGTCGCATCCCTGTCATTCTGGACTCGGTCGATCTGGGCCTCCTGCGAGGTGAATGGAATGGTCGGGTGCTCGGCTACAATCGTCTGGACATTGATCGCCACCCCGTCGACTTCGAGTACGGGCGCCTGATTCTCTACGTGCTCGAGTACCTCGTTCTTCCTGCTATTACCGGTGACCCCGGCCCGGTCACCCTGGAAGATCTGATGTCGTCCATCCTCAACTGTGACGGACTGGGCGACTTCATCGCCGGTGGCGATGGAGACTGCCTCTGCGCTCTCGGGGCGTGCATCTGCGACGACGACATTGAAGGATTCTGCGAGAGCTTTATCTCCATTACCTTCGGAGGCATTTTCCGGACCTTCGTGGACTCCCTCTCGTTTGACTCGGTTCTCAACATCCGCGGCACCTGTACGCTCGTCAACGAAGACACCGACATCGACGTCGACGCGATCCTCGACGGTCAGTACATCGGCGACATCACCATCAGTGGATCCGTAACGCCGTTTACCGCTTCTTTCTGCGGCGTTCGCGAGGGCGGTGACCTGGTGACGCGCTGTCTCACTGCGCGCGAATGACCGCCAATTCGATTGGAGCGGGTCACATTTTTCGTTGACAGGCGAATCACGACTCCGCTATAGCGGCGCTCCCCACGCAACGCTCTGTTGCCCGGTTCCAAAGGCCTGCTCGGGGATCGTCTAATGGCAGGACTACGGGTTCTGATCCCGTCTATCTAGGTTCGAATCCTAGTCCCCGAATCTTCTCCTTGTGGCGCGTTCGTCTAGAGGCCTAGGACGCCGGCCTCTCACGTCGGCAACACGGGTTCGAATCCCGTACGCGCTACTCATGCAACGCGCCGTGTTTTCCTGACACGGCGCGTTGTTATTTTTGCCCCAAAATCACAACAGTGCTAGGCCGAGTGGGCTCCCTACAACTGCAACTCCTCCCTCATGGCTCCTGCATGCGACTGATGTACCGGCCCCGTGCACTCGCGCGGATTGCCCGAACCTTTGGCCTGGCGGCGATCCTCTCGGTCATCGCTCTCCCCGTGTCCGCTCAGTTCCGTGCGGAAGGTGTCGTTTACTCGTTCATGCAAATGCGGGTTGGCTCGGTGGAGCAGTACCTGCTCGTTCCCATGACCACCGACAGCTTCAGGCCGGATTCCCC
>Ga0169931_10001733_pt1 | contig 35930 bp, 25 predicted proteins | sample Kivu_15m_20L_FD_129675 | JGI IMG/M metagenome (GOLD analysis project Ga0169931, IMG submission 129675) | Freshwater microbial communities from Lake Kivu, Western Province, Rwanda to study Microbial Dark Matter (Phase II) - Kivu_15m_20L... | ecosystem: Environmental > Aquatic > Freshwater > Lake...
CAACAGGCTGTCCTTCTCGCCGCAAATTTTCCGAAAACGTGATCAGCAGAATCGCATTCGCCATCGCCACGCCCACCGCCATAATCGCCCCGATGAACGACTGAATGTTCAATGTGCTGCCCGTTATCGTCAGCATCACGAGCACGCCGGCGATCACCTCCGGCACGGTCGAAATCGTGGCCAGCGCGAGCCGTATCGACTGGAAGTTCGCGGTCAGCAGCAAAAGCACCACCAGGATCGCCACGACCAGCCCCACTGACAGCCCGCTCATCATTTCGTTCATCGGTACGATCTGGCCGCGAATCTCGACCTTGACGCCCTCGGGCGGAGCGCCCGCTCGCTCGACGGCATTTTGCACCGCCGTGGCGATCGATCCCAGGTCGGCGTCGTAAATATTTGCGGTCAGCGTGACCTGCCGCCGCATGTTGTACCGATCGTATTGCCCCGGCATCGCGCCGTTCTGCAGGCTGGCAACGTCGCGCACCAGCACTTGCGAATTGCCGGCCTTGTTGACCGGCAGCCGCCCCAAATCTTCGGCCGACTGCACCGTTTGGACGCGCTCGTCGGGCGTGCGTAGCACGGGCCGCGGCACCTCGACCTGCACCTGGTAGGCGATGCCCGACTTCGGATCGGCCCAATAGTTTGGCACGATAAAGCGGCTGGAAGACGTTGCCATGGTTAGTGACCGCGCGACGTCCGCCGAAGTCAGTCCGGCCAGCCCCGCCTTCTCGCGATCGATTTGCACCTCAATCGTCGGATAGTCCATCGACTGGCCGAACTGCACGTCGCGCAGTGAGGATATCTGCGCCAGTTCATCGCGCAGTTTTCCGGCAAACGCTCGGCTGTCGGGCAGACTCGGTCCGCTGACGGCGATCTCCACCGGCGTTGGAGAGCCAAAGCTCATCACCTCGTTCACGATGTCCGATGGCTCGAACGATACGCGCAGCTCGGGCAAGTCCTTCGCCACGCGCTCGCGCAGCCGTTCTTTCAACTGCTCGACGCTAACGTGCGAGTCCTCGTCCAGGTCGACATACAGGATCGCCTCCTCCGGACCTCGCGACCACTGATAGACCGCGTTCACCGGGAAGTTCGAGTGGATCATGCCCACGTAGCCCAGCGTCAGGGCCACGTTCTCTTCGCCCACCTCTTGCTTCACCAGGTCGAGCATGTCGAGCGCATACTTTTCGGTCCGCGCGATCTGCGTTCCATCCGGGGCGCGAATACGCAGACGAAATTGCCCGGCGTCGACCACCGGAAAGATTTCGCGGCCCAGCCGCGGCGCGAGCCATGCAATCACCACCAGGGCCAGCAGGGCGTACGCGCCCGTGATCCACCACCGCAGGCCGACGAGCCTGGTGAGCAGTCCTTGATAGCGTGTGCGGACCTTTCCCAGCAGCGTTCGATCTTCGTGCGAATCGACGTGGAAATGTCGCAGCAGCCACACGCTCACTACCGGTACGAACGTGCTCGACAGCAAGTATGAGCCAATCATCGCGAAGCCCACCGCCATGGCCAGCGGCGCGAACAACCGCTGGGCCGCGCCTTGCATGAAGAACGCCGGAATAAAAACGGCCAGAATGCAGAGCATCGCCAGCAACCGCGGCACGGCGGTTTGCAGATTGCCTAGTCGCACCGCCAGCGCAATCGAATCCGTCTTCGCCATCTGCGAGTGGATGTTCTCGACTTCCACCGTCGCTTCGTCCACCAGAATTCCAATTGCCAGCGCCAGCCCGCCCAGTGTCATCACGTTGATGGTTTCGCCCGTGAGCCACAGCGCCAGGATCGAACAGGCTAGCGCCAACGGAATATTCAGCACCACGACCAGCGCGCTGCGCCAATCGCGCAGGAACAGCAGCACCGCCAGGCCAACCAGAATCGCACCCAGCGCGCCTTCCATCACTACCGACTCGACTGCCCGGGTCACATAGGGAGACTGATCGAACTCAAAGCTCACCTTGATGTCTTCCGGCAGCGCCGCCTGCATCTCGGGCAAGGCCTGCTTGATGTTCGAGATGACGCTCATCGTCGAAGCATCGGCCCGCTTCGTGGCCAGGATATAAACCGCACGCCGGCCATTGGCCAGCGCATAGCCCGCTGGAGCGTCGGCCGAGTCATTCACGTAGCCCACATCGCGAATGTAGACGGGCGACTCGCCCGGGCGAATCGGTAGCGAAAGCAACTGCTGCGGGTCCTTGACCACCGAGTTCACCGATACGATCGGGTATTTCTCGCCCACCAGCAGGTTGCCCGATGGGCTGATCGTGTTCCCCTTGGTAATCGCGCCGACAACCTCCTCGGGCGACATCCCATACGCTTGCAGTCGCTGTGGGTCGACAGTGATCACAATCGAGCGTGCACTACCGCCAAACGGTGGCGGCGCCGATACGCCCGGCAGCGCTGCGAACATGGGTCGCACGCGAAACAGCGCGATGTCCTGGATTTCCGCAATCGTGCGCGTGTCGCTGGACAGCACGAGGTAGCCGACCGGCACGCTGCCGGTGTCGAATCGCATGACGAACGGCGAGACCGTTCCCGGCGGCATGAAGGCTTGCGAGCGATTCACATAGTTGATCGTCTCGGCCAGCGCCTGGGCCATGTCCGTGCCCGGATGAAAGTACAGTTTCATCAAGGCCGTACCCTGCACGTTCCGCGACTCCACGTGGTGGATGCCGTTGATGTACAGGAAGTGGTACTCGTAGTAGTTGGTCAGAAAGCCTTCCATCTGCGCCGGATCCATCCCGCCGTACGGCTGGCAGACGTAAATCACCGGCAGATTCAGCGTCGGGAAGATGTCGACTTCCATCCCCCGCGGCAGCCCCTGCGGATAGGGCAGGCCAAGCTGCTCGAACGCCGCGCCTCCCACGGCAAAGAAGCTGCCAGCTACCAGCGCCAGAATTAGCACCAGCACGGTGAGCGGCCTGCGGAGCGCGGAAGAAATGATGAACTGCATGCCAGCACGCGGCCGGGGCCTTGGTCTTAAACTCTCTGGTCTCAAACCATTAGGGTCAGAAACGCAGCACCGATCAAGGGCACGATGCCGGCTATTTCGCGTACTACCCGTCGATTCCTTCTCTTGATCGCAGAATCGTTGCATCCCGCAAGGTTTATCATCCGATCCTGCAATGGGGGACCATCCGCGCGCCGCACGCTAGCGTCGCGCAAGACGGGTCGGCCGCAGGGGGAGCCAGGCTTGCCAGTATCGTCCGCGGTCAGATCGATTGTGTTTGCCTCGCTGCTTGTCAGCGCGGCCCTGTGCGCTGCGCAGGACATGCCCGAGCTGCCTCCGGCGGCATCGATCGAGGCTCGCAGCAATCGTGCCTTGTCGGCGCAGCTTCCCAGCGTTGGCCGCAGCGTGCGTTTACCGCCCGTCGATAAACCTCGCACACAGCACGAGGTGCACCTGGCCTCGGCCGAAGAACCGCTACCGATGCCACCGTTGCCGGAACCGCATCAGAGGCCAGAATTCATAGCCGGTCCGCAGATTCCCACTTTCGGCGCGACCGACGTCCGCGAAGTCACGATGGCCAACATCCTGGCCACGGTGGCGGGCCGTAACCCGCAGGTCGCCTTTGCCACACAGCGCTATGCCGAAGCCTATGCCCGGCTGATCACCGCCCGCGTGCTTTGGCTTCCGCAGATCAACTCGGGTATCGGCTGGAACAACCACGCCGGGCCGGTGCAAGCCAGTGATGGACTCGTCAGCCAGGCGGCCCGCAGCTCGCTCACTGCCGGTCTTGGCGTGCAAACCATTGGCGCCGGCTCGCCAGTCGTGCCGGGCTTGTTCGCCAATTTTCATTCGGCTGACGCGATCTTTCAGCCTCGCATCGCCAATCGCGCCGCCGCCGCGCGCGATGCGGCCGTTACCACCACGATCAACAACCTGCTACTCGACACGGCCATCGCCTATCTTGATCTGTTGCGTGCATACCAATCGTACGCCATCGCCGTCGACATTCGCAACCACGCCGAGCAACTCGCCAGGGCGACCGCCGATTTTGCCAAAGCAGGGGAGGGGACCGAGGCCGATGCCGACCGGGCGGCCACGGAGCTGGCGATCCGCGAGAATGAAGTCGTCCGCGCCGAGGAAGAAATCGCTGTCGCTTCGGCACTCGTCGTGCAACTGCTCAACGACAATCCCAGCGTCGCGCTCAAACCGCTCGAGCCCGCTATTGCGGCAGTCGATCTCGTGCCGCCAGAGACGTCGCTGCAGACCCTTCTCCCCACAGGACTCTCCAATCGGCCCGAGCTTTCTGAAGCCGGACACCTGGTGGGCGAAGCCGTGCATCGCTACCGCCGCGAGAAGACTGCGCCCTGGCTCCCGAACGTGCTGATGGGGACCAGCTACTCGGCTTTCGGTGGCGGGCCCGGTAGCCAGATTGACAAGACGGCAGGCCGCTGGGATCTCGATGCCATTGCCTACTGGCAGGTCCGCGGACTCGGCGTCGGAGAGTATGCCGCCCGGCGCGAATCTCGGGCGATTTACGAACAGTCTCGCTTCGAGCAGGTTCGCGTGATGAATCTCGTGGGCCGCGAGATCGTGCAGTCGCATGCCCAGGTCCAGGCTCGTCATCGTCAGATCACGATTGCCGAAGGGGCCGTGAAGCGAGCGGTCGATTCATTCGACCGCAATCTGCTGCGAGTTCGCGATCTGCAAGGCCTTCCCATCGAGACGCTCCAGTCGATCCAGGCCCTTGACCAGGCTCGCCGCGAATATCTCCGGGCCCTGGTCGACTACAACGGCGCACAATTCCGCCTGCAGCGCGCACTCGGTTGGCCGGTGCAACTCGTCGACATGCCGCTAGAAGAGACTCCTGAGGCCGCGCCAAAGTAGGGGCGCTCGCCGGATGCCGCTTACTTTCCGAGCTTCGACACCCCTCGTGTTGCGCCTGTCACCACGGCTTCGCCCAGCTTCGGCCCGTAGAAGCTCACGCTCGTCTCGTAGCCACCGCGAGTGTACTCCGTCTCGGGCAGGATGTAGCTCAGCCACGCATCGGCTAAGCCGCCAATCGTCGCGTGCTTCGCCTCGGTGAGTTGCTCCGCTTCGGCTTTGATCTTCAGCCCCAGTTCTGCCGCCATCTCACCTGGAATTCCGACGATCACCAGGTCGCCCACGCGAACGGAGACAAGCTCGGCCTCGGCCGGAAACAGCTTCGGCAGCATCTCGGTCAGCAGCTTTTCGTCGAGGCCGTATTCCTCCCCTCCCGTCTTCTTGAAGTCGGGATGCCAGGTACGCTCCGGCAGTGGCACGACTTCCAAATGATAGGCGAATGGCACGTCGCGCTTGGTCTTCACCTTCGTCCACGCCCGATAAGACTCGATGCCGACGTCGCGGCCGTAGCGCTCCGCCCGCTCCCAGCGGCTTTCGCCAGAGTCGCGTCGGGCCTGCGGCGCCTGATCTCCCTCGGCACCGTTGTAGTACATCGCCGTGACACCATCACCGATCAGCGATTCGACCGTGCGCTGCAAGTGGCCCGGCCAATCGCCCGAGAACAGCATGTCTTCGCCGTTCATGAACGTCGGATGCGCGGTGAAGTTCACCAGCACGGCGAGCGGCTTGCCGTCGAGTTTGTCGATCCGCGTCACGGTCAGCTCCGGATCGACGATGCTGCCGCCGCGCCGATTGCGATTCCAGCCACTTAAATCAATGCTGCCCGTCCCGATCGTCACAGGCACGAGCGATTTCTCCGCGTCGCGCACGACTTGCGCCAGTCGCGGCATCAGGAATTCATACACGCGCTGATTGAAGATGCCGATCTGCGGGACCTGAAACGTGTTGGCCGTGTTGATCGCGTTCATCTCGATGCTGGTATGCGAATGGCTGGCTAGCAGCATGAGCTGTTCCTTCGTCCAGCCGTCGCCCTTAAGTGATTCGATGAGTGCCGGCTTTACCGGTGGCGGAAAGCCCACGATGTCCGCCGTCAACAGGGCGAACTTCTGCTTGCCGTCCGAGATGACTAACGCCTTGGCATAGATTCGGTCATGCACGCCCTCGGCCGGGCGATTCATTCGCTCGCCGTATCCGCCCAGAGGAGCGTTGAGCTTGAGCGGCGGCGTGATATCGAGCCGCGCGACGCCGGCGCTGAGTTCCGCGGCCGGCAATCGGTCAGCCTGCGACAAAAAGAGGATCGCGACTCCAACCGCCAGCCAGCGCATGCGAATCAGCTCACCCATTGCCATCGACTCCCGGTCTCGGTTGTTACTTTGCCTTCGCCTGCATTTCCGCCGCCACCTGCTCCGTCTCGCGCAGCACGCGCAGTAGATTACCGCCCAAGATCTTATGAATTGCCGCTTCATCGTATCCGCGATCAAGCAGGCACTGCGTGATCTTCGGATACGTGCTTACGTCCTCGAGTTCCACCGGCACGCTGTCGATTCCATCGTAGTCAGATCCTATCCCCACGTGATCGATGCCGGCGGTCTTGGCGATGTGATCGATGTGGTCCACTACCAACCGCAGCGTGCCCGGCTCGACCGGAAATTGGCTGGCCCAGGCTTTGTACTCGGCCCGAATCTTTTCGCGGTCGTCACCGTGCTTGGCCCGCAGTTCGCGCAGCACGGCGATGCCTTCGTTGCCGCGCTTGGCTGCCGAGGGCACGATAAACCCGGGATAGAAGTTGACCATCACCACGCCGCCGTTCTTCGTGACCAGCTTCAGCACATCGTCGGGCACGTTTCGCGGATGATCGGCAATCGCCCGGGCCGAACTGTGCGAGAAGATTACGGGCGCCTTGGTCACTTCAATCGCGTGCTTCATTGTCTTTACCGAGACGTGTGACAGATCGACCAGCATCCCGAGCTGGTTCATTTCGCGGATGATCTCCACGCCGAAGGGCGACAGCCCGCCGTGCTTCTCCTGGTCCGTCGCAGAGTCGGCCCAGTCAAGCGTGTCGCTGTGGGTGAGGGTCATGTACCGCGCGCCCTTGGCGTACAGCTCGCGCAGCACCGAGATCGAGTTCTCGATCGAGTGGCCACCCTCGACGCCAATCAGCGACGCGATCTTGCCCGCCTTGGAGATGCGCTCGATATCGTCCGTCGTCCGGGCCATCTCGAACACATCCGGGTACCGGGCGATCATCGCTTCGACGATCGCGATCTGTTCGAGCGTGGTTTGCAACGCTTCGCCCTTCAGTCGGGTGCTGGCCGGAACATACACCGACCAGAACTGGGCCTTCACGCCCCCCTTGCGCAGACGGGGAATATCGGTGTGCAGCGACGGGCAGGCGGCTGCAATATCCAGCTTCTCGAACGAGGGCGAACCATTCTCGCGCAGCGCCCACGGCAAGTCGTTGTGTCCGTCAATCAGCGTGGCCGCATCGTGAATCTTCTGGGCTCGCTCAGAGACGACTATCGGCGCGTTCTCAGGCAGTGTGTTCTCCGCGACTGCTTGCTCAATCGCCGCCGTGCCCCACGTGGCGCCCAGCAGCAGGCACGCTCGTCCTGTCCAACTTCGCAAATTTCCGTCCATCGAAGCTCCTGTCGTATTTCGTCGGGGATTGCGCGCCGATCGCATTTTGCCGCACGCGCAGAATATCACGCCCTTCCATGGGCCACAACTTTTCGCCGAACTGCGACCGATTTCGCCCGTTCGGAATCCGCCGCCGCAGGGGCTATACTTGCCACACAGCCGGCGATGCCTGCCGCGCCGGCCGTCCGCACGACCCACTGGAGAACCACCATGCTTTGCCGCCGGGCCATCTGCCTCTCGCTGCTCGTATTGCTTGTTGCATCCGCGCGATCTCTCGCCGCCGAACCGTTCAACATCAATCACCTTGCCCGGCTGCGCACCGTGATGGCGGCTCACATCTCGCCCGACGGGCAGCAGATCGCATATGTCCTGGCCGTGCCCCGCCGGCCGTTCGTCGACGACAATGGTCCCGCCCGTACGGAACTGCACGTTGTCGATTGGCAAGGCCAGAGCCGCGCGTACATCACCGGCAAGACCGACGTCGCCGCCGTGGCCTGGACGCCTGACGGCAGCGCCCTCTCATTTCTCGCCAAGCGCGAAGGAGACAAGACTCGCTCGCTGTACTTGATTCCGCTTGGCGGCGGCGAAGCGCGCAAGATCCTCGCGCACGACACCGACATTGCCGACTATTCCTGGTCGCCCGACGGCAAGCAGGTCGCCTTCACCGCGCTCGATGAGCAACCGAAGGAAGAAAAAGAGCTCGCCGAGAAAGGCTTCAATCAAGAGGCCTACGAGGAGCAGCTCAGGCCGGCCCGCGTATGGATCGCTGCGGCGCGCTCGGCAGACGCCTGGGCCGAAGAGCCCACCAAGCCCACGCGTTTCGAACTTCCCGGCCACGCTAGCGGCGTTGAGTGGAGCCCGACCGGCGAGAACCTTGCCGTCGGGGTCGCGCCCACGCCGCTTATCGACGACGACTATATGAAGAAGAAAGTCCATGTGATCAGCGCCAAGGATGGCTCGCCAGTAGGCGTGATTGATGTGCCCGGCAAGCTTGGTCCTTATCATTGGAGTCCCGATGGCAAGTCGCTCGCGCTGCTGGCGGGCGCGGATATCCACGATCCCAATCCCGGTCGGCTGATGCTCGCGCCGGCCGCCGGCGGCAAGCCGACGGACCTACTACCAGCGCTCACCGACGCCGACGCGACCGATCTCGCCTGGCAGAACGACAGCACGATCGTCTATCTCACGGACCAGGGCACGACCAGCGGGATCGGCACGGTCGGCCGCGATGGCAAGAACTCCAGTCTGCTCATCCCCTACGGCAAACTCTCCATCAATTCGCTCAGCCTTTCCGAAGACGGCAAGCGGGCCGCGCTGGTGATCGATTCGCCGCAGCATCCGGCCGAGGTGTTCGCCTATACGCTCGGTGAAGGCGAGCCGCGCAAGCTCACTTCGAACAACACCTGGCTTACGGACGTGAAGCTCGCACCGCAAGAGATCGTCACGTTCAAAGCTCGCGACGGCATGCAGCTCGAAGGACTCCTGATCCGCCCGCTCGATGAAAAGCCAGGCCAACGCTACCCGCTCGTGATGGTCGTGCACGGTGGCCCCGAAGCCCACAATCGCCACGGCTGGCTCACCGCCTACTCGCAGCCCGGCCAGATGTTGGCCGCCGAAGGCTTCGCGGTGTTCTATCCCAACTATCGCGGCAGCACGGGCCGTGGCGTGGCGTTCTCGGAACTAGGGCAGGGGGACTACGCCGGCAAGGAGTTCGACGACCTGGTCGATGCGGCCGATCATCTGATTGCCACAGGACTCGTCGACAAAGCCAAAGTCGGCATCACCGGCGGATCCTATGGCGGTTTCGCCTCCGCCTGGGCCGCCACCAAGCTCACCGATCGCTTTGCCGCCAGTGTGATGTTTGTGGGCATCAGCGATCTCGTTTCGAAGTTTGGCACGACCGACATTCCGAACGAGATGTACCTCGTGCATGCTCGCAAGCAGCCCTGGGAGGATTGGCAGTTCTTCCGAGATCGCAGTCCGATTACATACGCCACGCAGGCCAAGACGCCGCTCTTGATCATGCATGGCAAAGACGACCCTCGCGTCCATCCCTCGCAGTCGATGGAACTGTATCGCTACCTGAAGACGATTGGCAAAGTGCCGGTCCGGATGGTGCTCTATCCGGGCGAAGGACACGGCAATCGCAAGGCGGCTTCGCGGCTCGACTATGCCCTGCGGCTGACGCAGTGGATGAAGCACTACCTGCAAGGCCCCGGCGGCGATCCACCGGCCGTCGAGCTCGACTACTCGAGCGTCAAACCACCCAAGAAAGAAGGGGACGAGAAAACTGACGTGACGGTGAAATAAAATGCCCGCCGGTCAGCGAAGTCTATTTTTCGCCTGGCTTACTTCACAAACCTCGCCACGCTGGCCAAGCCATCGCGGCGAGGTTTTTCTCTTGAATGCTCCAGCCCGCCCGACTACGATGCCCAGGCATCCAAGGCAGCTTTTTCCCCCACCGGGCGCGGCGGCGCTCGTGTAAAGCTACTGCTAAATCGGAACACTCTCATGATCCCAGGCAAGAGAATCTCGTTCGCGCTGCGCGCTGGTGTCGCGGCAGTCACCCTATGCGTCTGTTCGCTCGCGCCCGCGCTGCAATTCACAACCACCATCGGTTCCGGCATGCAATCTCTGGCCGGCAGCAACCCTGCGCTGGCCGCAAACATGCAGGCCGGCTTCGCCCAGGCGCAGGCCATCTGGTCGTCGCTGCTGGCCGACCCAATTACCATCAACCTCACGCTCGACTACCAGCAACTCGATGTCGGCACGCTGGCCAGTGCCTCGGGCACTTTTCATCTGGCCAGTTATTCGAGCGTTCGCTCGGCCCTTACGTCCGATCGCACTTCGCCTGACGACTTCACGGCCGTGGCAAACTTACCGGCCGGAAACTATTTCACAGGGCTCACGAACGATCGCGACGGAACGAAGTATTTCAACAATTCCGAGACCGTGGCCGGCAGCGTGCTGATTTTCAATCGAGCGAATGCCAAGGCACTGGGGCTCGTGCCGGCTCACAGCACCTCGACCGACGGCACCGTTCGCTTCAACTCCCGCTACGGCAATAGCTGGGACTTCAGCCACACACCAACGCCGGGCAAGAACGACTTCCTCGGTGTCGCCCTTCACGAGATCGGGCATGCCCTGGGCTTTACCTCCGGCGTCAGCGGTGTCGACCAGTATACGGGAGTCGGTCCCTACGCCAGCCTGGATTTGAACGGAGACGAACCGGGCCTCGGCGATGGTTCGGACCTTCCCGTCTTCTCCGTGCTTGATCTGTATCGCCACAGCGACGAGTCGAACGCACTGGGCAGCACGGTGCTCGACCTGGCCACCGGTGGCACGCCGTTCTTGCAGATCGACGGTGCCACGCCACTCGGCTATTACTCGACGGGTGAATACAACGGCGACGGCCGCCAACCCAGCCACTGGAAGAACACCACGCTGGCGATCATGAAGCCATCATTCGCCACCAACACGATCCAGGACGTCACGCTGCTCGATCTCCTCGCGTTCGACGTCATGGGATACGACCTCAGGGTCGTGCCCGAACCGGCCGGTCTCATGCTGACCATGGTGGCGCTCGTGGCGTTCGCGTTTATCGGCCGCCGGCGCTCGCTGAGTTCTCGTTAATCGATGAAATGGCCTTCGCCAGTGAAGTAATAGTCGCTCGACTGGCGGTCGGAGAACTCGTCGCTTTGATCCTGGCCTTGAAGCTGCGCGGTCAGCGCGGCATCGATCACCTTGCTCGCGTCGTGTGTCGCTTTCAGATCGGCCGAGATGTCCGTGGTCGCTTCTTCGATCACCTTGGCCTCGGCGTCCTTATCCGTTTCAAGCTCGTCAACCTTCTTGGAAACTTCGGCCAACCGCTTCTGAATTTCGGCGAGCTGGGCGGCAACTTTCGGGCTGTCGCCGGCCGCCGCCGCGAGCTTCTTGTAGGCCTGCGCCGCTTGAGCCACGTTCGCGCGAATGGCCTTGGTGTGCTCGGCCACGACCTCCTTTGGCACGGGCTGGCCGGTCGCCTTGGCATACTTGCCGAGCATGCGGGCATGATCGTTGGCGTGCATGTTATAGGTTTTACCGGCCGCCACCTGATACTGTTCGGCCCGCTTGGCGGCGTCGTCCGCAGGGGCCTGTTCGGGCAGCGCCAAGAGCGCCAGTCCAAGCGACGCGGCACATGCGAGGATTGCCAACTTCATGGGAGATCTCCTTGCCCTTGTTCGTCCAGCAATGCGCTTCGCGCATAAATAGTATTCAGGGCAGGTCGGACGGTTCTCGCTGCCCTCCATCGCGGCAAGTATACGCCGCCCGAAGTACCGTTCTCCCTGCGAACATTACAATTGAGCGGCCTTAAAACCCTTACAACTCTCCCTACGCTCTTGGGCGGGCGCAAACAAAAACCCGCACCCCTCGAAGCGAGGAGAGCGGGTTTTAGTACACGCGATAGGGCTCGAACCTATAACCTTCGGTTCCGTAGACCGATGCTCTATCCAATTGAGCTACGCGTGCCCGAGCAAAACACTATTCTTGCGCTTTAGCCGCTGCCGTCAAGCGTAAATTCGCCTCGTCTAAGTCCTGTCGCCAGAACAAGTAAACTCAGAACGGATAAATGAAGGGTGCCAGCCCTGATCCGCTAAGCACGACGAGTCCGCCCAGCACCAGCAGTGCCGCCAGAATCGGTAGCAGCCACCACTTCTTGTTGTGCCGCAGGAACGCCCAAAACTCCTCGGCCAGCGTCGGCTGCCGGCTGTCGAGTTGTCGCTGGAAATCATCGTCCTCTGACACGGCGCTTCTTGCTCCAAAAAATGGTCCAATCTTGAACCACTCCACGACATCGCCCGTTGCGCACAACGGACCTTACCGCGATTAGAATCAATTGCATGGAAGCACCGCAAGCGATCGCCGACACGCCTGTGCCGTCTGCCGGCAGACCGGTCTCGAACCGCCGCCGCTGGATGTTTCGCCTGGCCGCGATCGCGCTCGGTTTGCTGCCGTTCTTGCTGTTCGAACTGGCCTGTCTCGCGTTCGGCTGGGGGCATCCCGAACTGCACGACGATCCGCTCGTCGGGTTCAGCAACGTGCGGCCGCTGTTCGTGCCCACCAGCGACGGTCTCGCCCGCGAAATCCCGCCGTCGCGCCTCCCCTGGTTTTGCCACGACTCGTTCGCGGTGCCCAAGCCTGCGAACGAGTTTCGTGCGTTCGTGCTCGGCGGCTCGACCGTGCAGGGGCATCCCTTTGCCCGTCAGACCGCGTTCTCCACCTGGCTCGAGATTAGCCTCGCCGCGGCCGATCCCTCACGCATCTGGCGGTTCGTCAACTGCGGCGGCGTCTCGTACGCGACCTACCGGTTGGTCCCGATCCTGGAAGAAGTTCTCAAGTATCAGCCTGACCTGATCATTCTATATACGGGCCACAACGAGTTTCTTGAAGACCGTTCGTTCGAGCATCTGCAGCGCGGCGGTCCTATTGCCGGTGCGGTTGACGTGGCGTCGCGACTGCGAACGTTCACGCTGCTCCGCGAGGGTTATCTTCGCTTGCAAAGACGCTCTTCCGCGGAGCCGTCCTCAGGACGTACGATTCTGCCCTCCGAGGTCGAAGCACTGCTCGACTACCGTGGTGGTCTCGAGCAGTACCATCGCGACGAAGCCTGGCGCCAGGGCGTGATCGACCAGTATCGCTTCAATCTGCGGCGCATGGTCCGCATGTGCCGCGAGCGCGGCGTCAAGGTGCTGCTTGTCAATCCCGTCAGCAAGCTGCGCGATTGCCCGCCGTTCAAGAGCGAGCACTCCACGGAACTCTCGGCCGAGCAACTCCGGCATTGGCAGGAACTCACCGAGTCGGCCGCCGGCCAGTTTCGCCGGGCCAGCCTCGGCTATTCGCGCGCCCTCGAACTGTATCAAGAAGCAGCCAAGATCGATCCGCTGCATGCCGGCGGGCAGTACAATCTCGCCGAGTGCCACGACCTGCTGGAGCAGTATGCCGAAGCCAAAGCGGCTTACCTGGCCGCGAAGGAAGCGGATGTTTGTCCGCTGCGGATCCTGCAGCCAATGAACGACGTGGTGCTTGAAATCGCCAGGCATGAAAATGGTGTGCTCCTGTTCGATGCCAATCAGCTTTTCGTCGAGCACAGCAAGAATGGCATTCCCGACGGCGAGTGGCTGATCGACCACGTGCATCCCACGATCGCCGGGCATCAACTGCTGGCCGATAAAATCTCCGCGCTGCTTGTCGCGCAAGGCATCGTTTCCACGCCTCGGGGTGACTGGCAGCAAGTCCGCAAAGCGCGCTACCAGGAGCATTTCGATGCGCTCAGTCCCCTCTACTTCGAGAAGGGGATGCAGCGTCTGAAGGGCCTCACCGATTGGGCGGCCGGCCGCGCGAAGCAACTTCGTCCTGAAGCAGCGTCCGCACCAGCGGTCGAGCCCTCCGTTGCCGATCCCCTCGCCCCCTGAGCTCCCCCAGCAGCCGGCAATAATCGGACGTGTCGGCGACGAATGCCGGGCACTTGAGCCCAATTTGGCCCGCGGTTTGCAATTCACCGTTTGCCCTGCTGGCGGTAGCGCAACTGCGGGATTTCGCAGTTAACCGGCCGCCGAAACATCCGTGTGACCGTCCGGCTTTCGCTCACCGGGCGCCCTTTACCCAGGGCGAACAGTTTGCCTGATGGTTATTGCCGAGGAAATTTGACTTTCCGCACCTCGCGGTTAGATTCGAGTATGAAAAGCAGCAAAATCACGTTAACGCGACATTCGCAGGGACTCACCGTGCAGTAAGCCACGGCTGGGTCTTTTTTTATGCACCGGGGCTTTTTTCAACCCAGACTTTAACCAGCTCGCAGCAGTGAGCGTCAACAAGACATTGACGCCCCCAGCCTCCACCGAGCGCCACACCAACACACTCCCTCCTATTATTGCTTTTGGGGTCAGCCATGCTTCGCTTCGCTGGTACCATCGCCGCTCTTACTGTCGCCGCCTACGCGACGACAGCTTCGGCCGATCAATGGGCCGACAAGATGTTCAAGGAGCGCACCGTCGACTTCGGCGCCGTTCCGCGTGCCGCCAAGATCGAACACGAGTTCCTGGTCAACAACCCGTATAAAGAAGACATCCACATCGCCAGCGTCCGCTCCAGCTGCGGTTGCACCCAGCCGCGCGTGCTGACCGAAACGATCAAGCCCGGCGAGACCGGCAAGATCCTGGCTGCCTTCAACACGCACGCCTTCACCGGCCAGCGCGGCGCCACGGTCACCGTTACCATCGACCGACCGCAGTGGGCCGAAGTCCAGCTTCAGGTTCGCGGCTACATCCGCACTGACGTCGTGCTCAGCCCGAACTACGTCAATTTCGGTTCGATCAGCGAAGGCGCCGCGGGCGACAAGAAGATCGCCATCAACTATGCCGGCCGTAGTGATTGGAAAATTACTGGCGTTGAGAGCAACTCCCCCTATGTCACCGCCGACATTAAGGAAGTCAAACGCGAAGGCGGTCGAGTCTCCTATGAACTCGACGTGAAACTCGCCGACAATGCTCCCAAGGGCTATCTGAACGATCAGCTCACCCTGCTCACCAACGATCGCCGGGCGACAAAGTTCCCCGTCAAGGTCGAAGGGCGCATTGTGCCCGAGCTGGCTGTTAGTCCTGCCGCACTGCTGCTCGGCAGCGTCCAGCCAGGTCAGGAAGTGACCAAGCAGATCGTGGTTCGCGCCAGCGAGCCGTTCAAGATCGTCGACATCCGCTGCTCAGAGCAGGGCTTCACTTGCCGGCCGTCGGATGAAGCCAAGGCCGTGCATCTCGTGCCGGTAAAGTTCACCGTACCCAACAAGCCCGGTAAGGTCGAGTGCAAGATCGAGATCATCACCGACCGCGACGGTCAGCAATCGACCACCGTACCGATGACCTGTGAAATCGGCGCTCCGCTGGCCGGCACCTGATCCAATCCCCCTTACCAACAAGCCCGTAAACCATCGAGCACAGTTCCGGGCAACCGGGCCACTCGCAAATTGCTGGTGGCCCGGTTTTTTTGGTTGGATGCCAACGGCAACGTTACTCAACAGCATCGCATCGCAATCAGGGTCTGATCGTCCACCGGCGGGGCGTTCTGCGTGAACTCGGCGAGCGCCTGTCGAATGCTTTTCAAGCAGTCCTCCGGCTCACAACCGTGGCTGGCCAGCAGCACTTCGTCCAATCGACCCGTGCCGAGCTGCGCGCCTCCAAGCGGCCCTGTCTCAGGCGCGGTTGCCTCGACGATGCCATCAGTGAACAGCAACACCAAGTCGCCCGGCGCCAGTTCGAGGGTCGTTTCCTCGTACGTCTGGCCATCCTGAATCCCAAGGGGTAACGATCCAATCCCGTTGAGCGGAATGACCTCTGCGCCGCGCGCGAGCCGTGGCGGATTGTGCCCCGCGCGCGAATACGTCAGCGTCCGCCGCACCGGATCGAGCACCGCATAGAAGGCCGTCACGAACGTTCCCTCACGCGTATAGGCCGTCGACAATTGGTGATTCAAATACGTCAGTAGCGCCGCGGGCGGCGTATGCGTTCCCGGCTGTGCGTGCGCAATCGCGTGCGTGATCGCCATCAGCACGGCCGCCGGTGTGCCATGCCCCGAGACGTCGCCGATGAAAATGCCCCAGCGACCGTCCGAAAGCGGAAAAAAGTCGTAGTAGTCGCCGCCGGCTCGGGCGCTCGTCTCATAATGCGCGGCGAGCTTGAATCCGGAAATCGACGGCAGTTCGCTGGGGAGCAGCGACCGCTGAATCGCGCCCACGACCTGCAGTTCGCGATCGAGCGCGCTGAGCAAACCGCTCAGTTGATTTCGCAGCACGAGGTTTTGCGTCCCGCGGCCAAACAGGCTATTTTGCCAGTGCATCATCGGGATGATCGCGTGGTCGATTTCTTCGCCGGGCGGCAGCAGCATCATTGTGATGTTAAGCGCCTCGCCGCCGTCGTATTGCGGCAACGCCACCAGCGATTGAAACCCCTCGAGATAGAACCGTGCCGGATCATTTTCCGCCAAGAGCTCCGGCAGATTATCGATCACGCTTGGCCGGCCCCGGTCCAGAATCTCTCCCAGAATCCCCCCGGACAGCCGCGGCAATTGGTCCCGTTGGGTCCAAGGATTCACGTGCTCCGTGAACCGCGACGAACGCGTAATGTGATATTCCGGCGGTTCGGTGTGCCGCCGCGAGACCGCCACGAAATCGACGATACTGACCAGGTCGCTGATTCCCGTCCAATAGGCGTCCACGATCTCCTCCGGATCAGAAATGCCAGAGATGGCTCGCATCGTGCGATCGATGATCTCGAGTTCGTACTGCCACAAGAGTCGCGGTCGGGCCATGGCTAAACAGTGCTCGCGAGAAGATGCGTTGTGCCTTGCGCGTTTGGTCTTTCGCGAATTGTAGGGATTGCTGCGACCCGGAAATAGGGTTTAATCGAGACCGCGACTTGTGTGCAACAAACTGCCGTGGCGGCGGCGAGCATCCCGTAAGGAGAAGTCTCATGGACATCTACGTGCTCGCGCTACTGACCGGCGTGATTGCCGGTTTGCGCACCGTCACCGCCCCCACGATGATCAGTTGGGCTGCGTTCCTCGGCCGGCTCAACCTCGCCGGGACCTGGCTCTCGATCCTGGGTAGCATCTGGTCCGCGATCATTCTCACCGTCTTCGCCCTGGTCGAGTTCGTAACCGACCAGCTACCCACTACGCCCAGCAGGACCGTGCCCGTACAGTTCGGCGCTCGGCTAGCGTCGGCCGCGCTTTGTGGCGCGGCGCTGGGACTGGCACACGACAAACTGGCTGGCTCGATACTGGCTGCCTTGGTCGGCGCGGTCATCGGCACGCTCGGAGGTCGGGCGGCCCGCGGCAAGCTTGCCGCGGCGTTTGGTCGCGACATGCCGGCCGCGTTTGTCGAAGATGCCGTGGCCGTGATCGGCGCGATCCTGATCGGAGTCTGTCTGCCATGAGCGACAACACACTCCAGAAGTTCGACGCAATCGTCATCGGGGGAGGGCAGGCCGGACCGTCGCTTGCCGGCCGGCTGACTGCCGCGGGCATGCAGGTCGCCATCATCGAGCGAAACCTGTTCGGCGGCACCTGTGTCAACACCGGTTGCATACCGACCAAAGCGCTGGTGGCCAGCGCAGAGATTGACTACCAGGCCCGCCGCGCCGCCGAGTTCGGGATCGTCGTCCCTGGCGAAGTCCGCGTCGACATGCCGGCGATCAAACAGCGTGTCCTGGGCATCTCCACCGACATTCGCCAGAGACTCGAAGGCTGGCTCGATGGCATGCAGGGATGCACGGTCATTCACGGCCATGCCCGCTTCGAGAGCGCCGATCGCATTCGCGTCGGCGAGGTGCTTCTCACCGCGTTGAAGATCTTTATCAATGTCGGCGCTCGGGCTGTCGTTCCCGACTTCCCTGGTGTCGACCAGGTTTCGCATCTCACGAATAGCTCGATCTTGCAGCTCGATCGCGTGCCGAAGCACCTGGTGATCATCGGTGGTAGCTACGTGGGGATCGAGTTTGCCCAGGTCTATCGCCGCTTCGGCGCTCAGGTGACCATCGTCGAGAAGTCCGCACGCCTCGCCTCGCGCGAGGATGAAGACGTCTCGGCCGAACTCCGCGCCATCCTCGAAGCCGAAGGCGTTCAGATTCGCACCGGCGCCGAGTGCATCCGCTTCGAGAAACATCCGGGCGGTGTCGAAGTCCATGTGAACTGCACCGCAGGCGAACCTACGATCATCGGCACGGACGTGCTGCTGGCCGTCGGGCGGCGACCGAACACCGACGATCTGGGCCTCGAGCTGGCCGGCGTAAAGACCGACGCCCGCGGTTACATTGCCGTCGACGATAGCCTCGCCACCAACGTTCCCGGCATCTGGGCGCTGGGCGAGTGCAACGGCCATGGCGCTTGCACGCACACGGCCTACAACGACTTCGAGATTCTCGCCGCCAACCTGCTCGCTGGCGAGCAGCGCCGCCTCAGCCAGCGGATCGTCGGCTATGCGCTGTTCGTTGATCCGCCGCTCGGCCGAGTGGGTATGACCGATTCCCAGGCTCGCCAATCCGGCCGCAAGTTGCTCACCGCCAAGATACCGATGGCCAAAATAAAACGTGCGATCGTTAAAGGCCAGACCGACGGCTTCATGAAGGTCGTGGTCGACGCCGAGTCGCGCAGGATCCTCGGCGGCGCGATTCTCGGCCCCTGCGGTGACGAGGCGATCTACGGCCTGCTCGACATCATGAACGCCGACGTGCCGTGTGACGTCCTGATCCGCTCAACGCCGATCCATCCCACGATTTCCGAGTTCTTGCCGTACCTGCTCGGCAGCCTCGAACCGGCTTAGCGCTACCGCGAAAACACCATCGCGAACGAGACCAGGTTACTGACCAGCGTCGCCATTCCGCAGGCGAAGAAGCTCAGGATCACGCCCAGCACGCTCGTGCCGCCGCGGCGCGCGAGCTGAAGTAACAGCTCGTTTCCCTTGTAACCGTGGTTCTTCAGCCGATTGACCTGACCGAGCGCATGTTGCAAGTACCAGGCATTGGCGTACAGCATGCAAACCACTTGAATCAGCACCGTGGCGACGCACACCGCAAGCAGTGGAGCATTCGGCTGATTCAATCCATAGATGAATACCGCGTGCAACCCGAGCATCGCCGTGCTCGAGGCCACCAGGTAGATCACCATCTGAGCGTACATCTTGCGATAGCCCATCCACCAGGCGGTGATGAACAGCGCGACCCAACTGATTCCCACATCGCCGTTCTGCGGGTCTTCGAGCCGGGGATGCCACTTCCGCAGGTAATGCTCGAACTTGGGACCAACGAACGCCCGCAGCTCGATGAGTTCATCGGTGGCGCTGTTGATTGCCGCGGCTTCGGCCAGGGTCGCTGTCGATTGATAGGGATTCTCGAACTCGAGTTGTGCCGAGGGAGCCATGCGGGAGCGAAGCCTCGCCGGAAGTTTGGGAGTAGGTATTCCCCGTGCGATTCGGGCTACACAAGCCTAGAATCGCGCCGCGTGCCGCGCCGCACAGGGCACGCCCCGAGTGCCGAAAACGCACCACGGCCAAGGCTTGTCGACAGCGGTTGTAGCGGTTCTGCGGGGGCAGCTTTCGCCCCCGCGCAGCAGTTACTAGAATGACGCCGTCATTGATCACGCGTTATTCTGCCAGGAGCCCACCGCCGATGCCCTCGCCCTCGCAAAAGTCCGATCGTCCCGCCAGCGAGATCACCAGCCGGGCCGGCGAAGTGGGCATCGTACCGCTCGATCCGAGCGTTCGCGTCCGGCTTTCGATCATGATGTTCCTCCAGTACTTCACCTGGGGAGCATTCTTCGTGACGCTGGCTACCTATCTTGATGCGTTGGGGTTCGACGGACCGCGCGTCGGGCTGGTCTACGGCACGAGCGCCTTGGGCGCGATCATCGCACCTTTTTTTGTGGGCATGGTCGCTGATCGCTTTTTCGCCACGCAGAAGATCCTCGCCGTGCTGCACCTGGCCGGTGCGGGGCTCCTATACGCCGTTTCACAAGTCACCGAGTTTGCTGCGTTCTACCCAGTGATGTTGTTGTACTTCATTTGCTATATGCCGACGTTGGCGCTGACGAACTCCCTTTCGTTTGCTGCGATGACCAGCCCTGAGAAACAGTTTCCCGGCATTCGCGTTTTAGGGACCATCGGTTGGATTGTTGCAGGGCTCTTCGTCGGTTGTCTGGTGTTTGAAGGCGAAGCCTTGAGTTTTGTATTCCGCCTGCCTTGGTCGGAGCTGGCCGAAGGGCAGAAGTCGGTCGAACCAACGAGTATTCCTCTAATCGTCGCGGCGATCTCGTCTGCCGTGTTGGGGCTCTATTGCTTTGCGCTCCCGCATACGCCTCCGCCGAATGCGGGGAAGAAAACCACGGTCCGCGACGTGCTAGGCCTCGACGCGCTCGGTCTGCTCAAGCAGTGGCCGTTTCTCGTATTCGTCGTCGGGTCGTTTCTGATTTGCATCCCCTTGCAGTTCTATTACGGCTTTACGAATCCGTTTCTGAACGATGTCGGCGTCACAAACGCTGTTGCAAAGATGACCTACGGCCAGATGTCTGAGATCTTCTTCATGCTCATCATGCCGTTCTTCTTTGTTCGTCTCGGCGTGAAGTGGATGTTGCTCGTCGGCATGGCATGCTGGGCAATTCGTTATGTGCTGTTCGCCTACGGTCGTCCTGACGACTGCATGTGGATGCTCTATGCCGGCATTCTCTTGCACGGCATCTGCTATGACTTCTTCTTCGTCACCGGCTACATATACGTTGACAAGAAGGCCCCCCAGGCCATTCGCGCTTCGGCCCAGGGATTCATCACCCTGGTCACGCTTGGCATCGGCGGCTTCATCGGGACCCTTTTGGCCGGTATCACCAAAGGTCATTTCACCGTCGATGACAAAGTCGACTGGCAGCAGTTCTGGCTCGTTCCAGCCGCTGCCGCCGCGGTTGTGATGGTGCTGTTTGCGGTCACGTTCTTCGACCGCGTCGATGACGAGCCATCGGCATAATGCCGCTTACGGATCATAGCGATCGCATCGAAATTGCCGTTTGATTTCGATCCTCAACTAAAGCCGGGGGAATACTTTCCCCCGGAAGTGCTTGTGCTGCGATCTCCGCGGCAAAAGCTATCCTTGCGTGTCAACTTTCTCGCAAGAATCAGCCCGCCACGCCCGCCGATGGCCACTGCCGCACTTCCGCATCCTGAACCTCGCTCCTCGCGCCGCGATGCGATCGTGACGCTCGCGCTGTTCTTGCTCACCGCCGCGTTTCTCGTCGCGATCTCGTTATCGCCGTTGGCCGAAGGTTTCGCCGACGCCGCCAATCGCGGTCCGGGCGATCTCGACCTGTACTCGGCCGAAGTCACCCGGATTCACGCCGGCGAGTCCTACTACGACGCCGCAGCTGCGGAGCTTTCGGCACGCGGCTATCCGATGCGTAGCGTCTTCAACTGGCGCACGCCGCTGCCGGTCCGCCTGATCGCAGCCCTACCCGAACCACTCATGGCAAGCGTGTTGCTCGTTGCCATCTCGCTCGCGCTGGTGGTGCTCAGCTTCGCGCTGCTGGCCGACGAAGGGGGCGTCACGCAAGGGTTTGCCGGCGTGCTGCTGCTCAGCGGCGCGCTGTTGCCATGCTTTCTCGGCGAACCGGTCCTGCTGTCCGAGCTCTGGGCAGGCGTCTTGATTGCACTTTCCGCCGTGTGTTTTGCTCGCGACCATCGCCAGATCGGCCTGGCCGTCGGCCTCGCCGCGCTGTTCTTTCGCGAGCTCGCCGCGCCGTTTGCGCTGGTCTGTCTGGCGATGGCCGCCTCAGAACGCCGCTATCGCGAGCTGGCGCTCTGGTCGATCGGGCTCGCGGCCTATGCGGGCTTCTATGCCTGGCACATCTCGCAGGTCCTTCCCCGCATTCCCAGCGAAGCCCATGCCCATACGGATGGTTGGCTGCGGCTCGGCGGCGCCGGTTTCCTGATCGCCACGACTCAGATGAACGCCTACCTGCTGCTGCTGCCGCAGTGGATTACCGCCATCTTCCTGGCCGCCGCGTTGCTGGGCGCTGCCACCTGGAACACGCCAGGCGGCAGGCTAATCGGCTTCACAATCGCGGCGTACACCGTGTCCTTCGCCTTGGTTGGACAAGACTTCAACCAGTACTGGGGATGCATAACCGCGCCACTGTTGTGCCTCGCCGCGGCCCGTGCGCCATTTGTCCTTCGCGATTGCTGGCGACTTGCCACGCAATCGCCTGCATTCCACCCGTCGCTTCCAGCCTAGCGGCCCGGCGTTCCGGACGCCTAACCCTCGACCGCGTGCGCCATCTCCGTTGCGTCCTCGCACATCGCCGGCTCGGCCATCTCAACCAGTTCCTGGGCATCGCGGAGCAGCTGCTCATAGCACTCGTCTTTTTCGGCCAGCGTCAGGCCGCTTCGGGCGCAACGCTCACCCGGTAGGTTCACGGCCCGATCCACCAGATACAGCGGCCTGCCGCGCACCTGGTCATAGATCCGTACCACGTACTCTCCCAGCATGCTGATCCCCAGCGCGTTGATCGCGCCAAAAAAGCTGGCTGTCAGCACCTCGCTCGTCCATCCCGGGATGGCCAGGCTGGTGAACAGCTTGCAGAACAGCGTGAAGCAGGCCAGCCCTGCGAACACGCCCAGCGCCGCGTAACCAATTAACGTGAACACGAACAGCGGAAACGTCGAGAACGAAAAAATCGCCGTCTTCGCCAGCCGCCACAATCCACGAACTGACACCCGCGGCTTCTGATCATAGCGCGGCAGTCGCCGCACATTGATTCCAATCTGCTTGAAGCCGACCCACGCTCGCAGCCCAGGCAGGTAACGATCGCGATCGCCCAGCCGCAGAATCTCGTCGACCACGCGCGCGTCGATGAGGCTGAAGTTTCCCGCGTCGGTCGGCACCGGAGTGTCCGAAATCGCGCCTAGAAAGCGGTGAAACCCCGCGAACAGGATCCGCTTCCAAAGCTGTTCCGGTCGCTCGCGCCGTACGGCATACACCACATCGTATCCGGCCTGCCATTGCAACAACATCCGCTCCAGCGCCTCGGGCGCGTCCTGCATGTCACTATCGAGCAGAAACATCACGTCACCCGTCGCATGAGCGAGCCCCGCGTGAACCGCGGCTTGATGGCCAAAGTTGCGCGAGAGGTGAATCACGCGTACAAACTCGTGATCCGAAGCCAGCTCATCGAGCAGTTCGCCACTGCCGTCGTTCGAGCCGTCATCGACAAAGACGATCTCCGCTTGCGCGCCGCTGCTCTGAATGGCTCCGGACACGCGGCGAAACAGCTCGGGAATTACCGCTGCTTCGTTGTAGACGGGCAGCACGGCCGTAATCAGCACGTCGTTCAATTGGGGACGCACGTCACACACCTCCGACCGCGCGAGGGCGGCACGAGTTTGCCGCGGTCAAACTGACCGCGACGGTTAAGAATCCCAGCCCAAGCATGGCCAGCCAGCCTCCCACGCGCCACGCGCGCGGGCGGAACTCCAGCCGAACCAATTGCTTTCCAGGCTCGATCGCACAACCCAGGAAATCGCCATTCACACGCACGACCGGCACCCGTTGCCCACCGATGCTGGCGGTCCACCCGGAGTCAAAACTTTCGGTCGTCGCCAACACTTGCCGCGCAGGCGCACTGACTTCGATTACCATCACGCCCGGCCGGTCGCTGATGACGATCGCCGTGCCGGGCTCCGACTTTGGCAACTGCTGTTCTGGCGCACACACGGCCGCGTGCCAGTCGAGACTCCCAACTCGGGGCAGTTCGCTTTCGGGCAGCGATTGTGTAACGAGTCGCACCCTTGGCGCGCTCGGCGAGATTCTTTTCCATTCGTGAGGTGAAGGTGCTCCTTCGCCGGTGCGCTCAAGCTGCCAGGCCACGCCCGCCGCCGCCAGCACACTCGGATCCGCATAGTCGAGTTGCTTCGCCGGCTCGAGTCCTGCGTACCCGTCGACACGCTGGATGCCAGCGAGTAGCATCCGATCGCCGGTGCGGAGCTTGTTTGGTGCGTCGGGCGCGGCCACACGCTCGCCGGCGAACTGTGGCGGGCGCGGAATCGCCGCAACGTAGCTGTGCAAATCGGCAGTCCGGCCCCAGACCGAGTAGCTCAGGCCATACACGCCCAGATCCGCGGCCATGAACAGTGCCAAGATCGCCACGCCAGCGCGGGCTCCACTCTTGACGAGCGTCACGCTGAGGACGCCCATCGCAATCAGCGCCGGCCCGCTCCACACGAGCAGCGGGCGGGCCACGTGATCGGTCCATAAGAGCGGGGCCAAGAGCGCCACTGCCATGGATACCAGCAGCAAGATCAACAGCGGTTTGGAGGCGCGGTGGCCTCCCGGGGTCTCATTTCGTTCTTGTTCAGCAAACAGCATCGCGGCGCCCACGGCCGCCAGCGCCGCCAGGAACAGCTGCACCAACACGATCGCCCGGCAGGGGAAGCGAAACCGACTCACCAGCGGCAGCCAGGCTTGTATCCGATACAGTCCGCCGAACTCTCCCGCCGCCAGCAGCAGCGACACAATCACGCCGACCAGTAGCGCCCGAATCAGCGGCCGATACTTGCCCCACTCCGTTCGGCGCGCAAATAGCCACACGATGAGCACCAGCGGGACGGCGCCGAGATACAAACCCAGTTCGTGCGTGTTCTGACCCACCACGCGCTTTTCGAACAGATAAGGCGCGACTAGTTGCACGAGATTCAAGGGATGCAGCGAGCCCGTGTTAGCGAACTCACGACTGGCCGTCTGCCGGACCGAGTCGCTGAGCAGATGCCAGGTCGGAATCCACTGGATGGCTCCCATCAGAATGCCCGCCACCACGGCCAGCGCGACACCGACCAGCCGCGCGATTCGCACGCCGCGCGTGACGACCAGATACAGCGCAAATCCGCCTTCGGCCAGTAGCGAGAACCACACGTACTGCGGATAACCCAGCAGCAATTGCGACGCCGTCAGCAGGCCGATCGCACCGACAGCCAGCGACCGCGCACTAGCCCGAAGGACCATCTTGGCCCGAAGCGCAAGTGAGGGTATCCCGCCGATTGGTTCTGCTTGGTCAGCGCCGCCCGCGCTTTCGTCCAGCACCACATCGATCGCCCACAGCAGCCACGGCAAGTGTGCCACCACCGCGATCGCGTTGGGGTGAATGAAATGCAACAGCGCAAACCCGCCAAACGAGAATGCCGTCGCCCCCACGAGCGCCGCGTCACGCCGGCCAACCAGACGCCTCAGCAGAAAGTACGTGCCCGCAAACAGAAATGGGTAACTTGACAGCAACTCGACGTTGAACGCCGCCCCTAGCGGCAAGCTGCGATACAGCATCCAGTGCCAGGGGTGATATCCGCCGAGCTGTCCTTCCCCCGCGACGTAGAATCCGCCGTACAGGCTCGGCATCCAGTCGAACGACTCGCCGGCGGCAAGCTGCCGGGCGTAAAAATCGCGAACCGGCAGATGAAACTCGCCGAGGTCGTCAGCCACGTAGACTTGCTGGGCGAAGAACCGCGCCGCCAGCGCCACAAACAGCAGCACCGCCGCCAGCAGCAACCAGCCACTCGTCGTCCGCTCGCGCGATACGTGTTTGGTCAGCAGGCTCATGTCACCAGCACGCCGCGCCGCCGCAAGCCGCGCAACTGCGGGGCGTCGATCAAGGTGAAAGGATTCTCAACGTCGCGCCACCGTTCGCCTCGCTGGCCAATCAAACCATCGCCAATCGGTCCCAGGCGTCCGCCAGCCAGGTTCAAGTACTCGATCTTCGACGGCTCAAAGCCCATGATTCGGCCCAGCGTGGCATCCACTGCCGTGTTGTTCGTCCCGACCAGGATCAAGCCCATCGGCTTGGCGCTCCCCATGATCGGGCCATCTCCTTCCATCGCCAGGATGCCATCCACCACGCTGATCGTCTTGGGCAGCGTCGCGTTGATGTCGTAGATCGACTGTGGGATGCCGGCATAGTGCAGCACGTTCTTGGGCCAACCGTACTTGATACCCGGAATCACGCCGTACAGATTCTTCAGCGCGCCGGTGTAACCGACCCAGTGATGCGTTTTCATCTTGGGGAGCGACACGATCAGGTCGGCTTCGAGAACTTCGCGCGGAAAGTGAAAACCTTCAAGCACGGTCGCCCGGCCGGCGTTTTTAATCCAGCCGGTTTGGCTGTAGTTAAGGTCGATGAATCGCAAGCCGGCGTCGTCGAGCGCGTCCTGCATGCCCGATTCGACCAGCGCCATCTCGGTGTCGCGCATATGGCCGGGCCCTTCGCCCACCACGACCTCCGCGCCAAAGTTGCGAAACACGTTCGCCACTGCCACCACGACGGCCGGATGCGTCGTCATCTGCGGACACTTCTTCGTCGGCTCGACCAGGTTCGGCTTCAGCAGTACCTTGCGGCCGCGAATCAGCGCGTGATCGAAGCCAGTGGCCGCGAGCCCATCGCGAATCGTCTGTTCGAGCGGGCCGTCGTATCGCTGGTTGCGCGCAATGAACACGTTGGCCTTGTCGGCCCACGCTCGTCGCAACAGCGGCACGCCCACCGCGGCGGCGGCTGCAGCGCCCACGCCTACCAGCAACGCCCGGCGATCGAATTGACCACTGTGTTGCACTTCTGCCTTCTTCTCCGGTGCGAGCGTGCTCATACGCCGGCCTCCACTGCCGATGTCGGCGTCGCTTCCCAATTGCCCGAGACCAGCGGACACTCCGGCCCCAGAGCCGCCAGTGCGATCAATCCCAGCTTGTAACTCGACGCGTCGCGCGCAAGCGTTCGATCGGCCGCCGATCGCAGCCACGCGTTCGATTCGTTGGGATAAGCCCCGCGTGCCGCCAGTCCCAACAGGCCGTAGCTCAGCGAAGCTGTCGTCGTGCGTTCGTTCAGCTCACGCTGCAGGTACTCCACCGAACGGCCAATGCGTTCCGTTGTGTCCGCTTGCGTGCCAAGCGCGAGCAGTGCCAGTCCGGTCGGTTGCAAATGCGGCCTGAGTGCCTGGCCAAAGACGATCGTGTTGCCGTAGTTGCAGCCCCCCTCGGGCAGCAGCCGATTTTCGAGCATGGCCGTGGCCTCGCGCGCTCGCGGGGAGTCGCCTCGGCCCGTGAGTCGCAGCGCGAGCAGTGCCAGTGATGTCGGCTCGACCCAAGAATGCGTCCCCACGACCCACGGCCAGCCGCGCAAGTGAACGTCGTGTCCTTCCCACTGGACGACGTCGCCCGAATCGCCCACCACGCCGAGCAGCCAGTCCCGCCCCCGTTCGTAGGCCGCGACATAGGCCGGATCAAACTCACCGCTCGACTGCGCCGCGCGCCAGGCCAGGATCGCCCAGGCCGTCGGCCAGCCGGGCAGGGCATGTACCCGGTCAATCCCCAAGCTCCCGTCGTTCTTCTGGATCTCCAGCAATCGATCGGTAAGCTTTTTCGCGCGATCGGCCCGGCCGTGCGCCAGTAGCGCAATCGCCGCGACGGCCGTCGGCTCGGTCGCCGCGGGCGCGCCTGCCTGATAGCCGCAAACGTCGCTCGCGGCGAGTCGGTCCAGGACGACTTCGAGATAACTCATGCGATCGGTCCGATCGTCGCAGTCGGTACAGGCGGGGGAGGCCAGGTGGGCAGCACGAGTCAGGTGCTTGTGCGGGGTATCGAAAAGATACCTCCTGGAGACGGACCTCCGGTCGGTCGTGCTTCGCTATTCCGCAGAGTTTCACCTATCGTGGTCAGCCTGGCGCGGTTGTAGCGATGCCACGTTGCGAGCCCTATCTAGCGAATCTGTGCGGCGCTTACGATCCGCTTTGGCCTACGCTTATCTGCCGCAAACTGATTCCCGCGCACACCGCTCGCAACTGCCATGACCGCTGTGGCCGACACCCCCGCCGCCGTCCTTCATCCAACGCGCTGCAGGGCAGGGGCCGGTTTGCCGCTGTTGGCCGCCATCGCTTGTCTGCTGGGCGTCGCCGTGTTTTTTCGAGTCTGGCAGCTAGCCAGTGTACCCGGCGTCAACGGCGACGAAGCCTGGAGCGGTGTCCAAGCCACGCGACTCGTTCATGGCGAGCCGATCGCCTGGCGCACGCCGAGCGGCAACCCGGTGAACGTGTTCTTCCTGCTGCCACTTGCCGCGCTCCAAGCGATGTTTTCGCCGTCGTTCGCGCTGTTGCGCTCGGTGGCTGTGATCAGCGGGCTGGCGGCGATTGCCGTGAACTGGTGGCTTTGCCGGCGCGCCTATGACACGCGCACGGCCGTTGTCTCAACGCTACTTGTGGCACTGCTGCCGATCAACATTGCTTACAGCCGCTTTGCCTGGGATTCCAGCCAGACGTTGCTCTTCACGCTGCTGGTGATGTACCTGCCACTGATCTGGATTCGCCGCTGGCCTGGTTCACGCGGTTGGCTGGTGGGCGCAGCCGTCGCGTTCGCCGCAGCCGCGGTCGTGCATCCCACGAACATCTTCACCGCGCCGCTCGTCGCGGTGCCGATCGTTTATGCCCGCCGCCGCTGGCTTCTGGCCCGCCTGCGCGGCACCGTGACCTCCGACCGACCCATCGTGTTAGTCGGAATCGTCCTGGCTAGTGCGCTGCTGACCTACTCCGGCTGGACGCTGGTGTCGCATTTTGCCGCTCGAATCCCGCAGCCTGGGCAGCTTTGGGATTTTCTAGGGCTCTACCTGCGGCTCCTTTCCGGCGCGACGACTTACGAATACATTACCGCCGCGGCCTCGGCAGGCGGTCTGCCTGGCTCGATTCCACAGTTCGTCAACCTGCTGATGTTGCTCCTCGCCACGCTCGCCTTCGCTGGCTGGTTCCAGAGACTCAGTCACGATGACGACGACGTTGACGTGTGCCTCGTCGCGGGCTGGTTATTGGTCACGCTTGGCTTCGCGTTCGTCGCAGGCCCACAGTCGCTGGCTCCCCATCTGGAACGCTATGGCATCTGCCTTGTAGCGCCCGCGGTGCTCGTTCTTGCCCGCGGCCTTGGCTGGTGGATTGAGCCTGCTCGCAGTAACCATCGATTCGCGCGGCTCGCGCTGCTGTCCGTCGCGTATTGCTTTCTGGTGTCGTTTGCGCTGGCCTACTTCCACGTTTCTCACGTTACGGGCGGCCTCTCGCATCGCGCATTTCGCACCGCGGCGGTCGAACCCAAGCAGGCGGCCCTCGAACGCATCGTGGCCCAGCGTGCGACTGGCGCAGGCACCGAGATCATCGCTCCCGAATGGTGGCTCTACTGGCCGCTGGCGTATCTGGCCTACGGCGAAGACCGCGTCCGCGTGCGCGGCCTCGACGGCCCCTGGGATGCAAGGGCGCTCACCCGGCAGGATCCGCATGCCGCGGACACCGACACCTGGCACGTGGAATTTGCCAATACCTGGGCCGAAGCGCTGCTCGTCTACCGGCTTCAGCAACAAGGCAACTTTCAAAGTCGCGAGTTTATCCCGGACTATGCCGGAACCCCGTTAATTTCGCTGATTCGCGTGGGTTCGGCCGGAGAGAAAAAAATTTCGGACAGACAATTTGACAAGCGCTGAAGTCGACCTAGTTTTCAGTACAGATGGGCGAGGCGAAAGCGGAGCCCATCGAGATGTCCCTGGTGGACGTCGAAACGCAAGTACCCGTCAAACATCGGCCGGATTCCCGGCAGCAAAATTCGTTGCTCGTGAATCTCCGCAGGTATTGCCGGTGCTTACGTGGGAGGCCTGCACAGCCTCTTCATCCTCGAGAAGGGCAAACCGGTCGTGAGGCCGGGACGCAAAGCCGTGGACCACGATCGCCCAATTAAGCGACGTGGCAGCCTGGTTACCGAAGGGATGACTGTTTGTCACGCGCGCCACAAGCGTTCACGGTGACGTGCACCGTGCTCGGTTGAGACGTGCGTGACAAGAACAATCACCTCGGCTTAGTTCGCTCTTGGGCGTGCCAAGCCGGTTTATGTCTCGCTTGGGGAGGCAGTTCATTTACACGTTGGGGAATACTCGATCGAGAGTTGCAGGCGTGATCGATTAACACCCCGCTGAGAATTTTCGGCCGTACCTACTCGCTTGTTTGGGGCGAGCGGCCGCAACCGGAGGATTCCATGAAGAACCTTGCTAAGAAGTTGCAACGTTTCCTCGTTTCGGAAGACGGCCCCACGGCTGTCGAATACGCGGTGATGCTCGCGCTGATCATCGTCGTCTGTTTGACCGCGATTAACTCGCTCGGTTCGAACGCCAAGACGACCTTCAGCAACGTTTCGCAGTCGATCGGCAGCTAACGCCCCTCGAAGGCAAACGTCCCACCAGAACCTCGCCCTCGGCTTGCCCCCCGTGCAAGCCGAGGGTTTTTTGTTTTGCGCCCCCTCGCTGCCGTTTCCCCGCCAGAAACAAGCTAGTGTTGAAGTGGCTGAGGCCACGGCGCAAGCCTCGGCCCCAACCAAATTCTCGAGTGACCCCTCGCTTTATTTCGCTGCGAAAGGATTGGAGACATGTTCGACAGCACCGCCCTTGGTGAACACCTGCAAGACAACTGGCGCTTCTGGTTTGTCACGATCACCCTGATCGTCGCCGCCGTGATCGACGGCTACAAACTTAAAGTGCCCAACTGGCTCACCTTTCCGTTCATCCTCAGCGGGCTTGTCGTCGGACTGCTCACCGGCGGCTGGGCCGGCTTGGGCTATGCCTTCCTCGGCATGCTCGTCGGTCTCGCGTTGCTGCTCCCCGCCTATGCTATCGGAGGCATGGGTGCTGGCGACGTCAAACTGCTGGCAGGCGTCGGTGCCTGGATCGGCACCATGGACACGCTCTACGCCTTCTGCGTCTCGGCCGTTGTGGGCGGCGTCATCGCCATCCTGATGGTCCTCTACCGCCGCGACTGGAAGAAGCATTACTACCAATTCCTCGCAATCTGGACCGAAGTGGTCACGATTCGCGATCCCGAACAACTGTCCACAATCGCCGCCGAACGCAAGAGCACGATGTTGCTCCTGCCGTACGGAATTCCGATCGCCATCGGCACCATCGCCTACTTCGCGTTCGCGGGTTTGCTGTAACAGAATTGCTGGATTCGATGCGCGCGTGTGCCAGCATCGTGCACGTCCGATCACCTGTGCGCAGGGGGCGTGCAAGATTGCGATGCGTGACCCCGCGCGCGTCGAAAACCATTACTGGCAAACGAGATGATGGTCGCCGCGCCGCTTGAAAGCCCCGACGCGGATGAGACTTTACGCGGCTTTTTCTGAAGTTTACGCCCCGCGGACGCCAATCTTCCATATGAAACGATGAAGCGGGCTGATTCGGTTGCGCGCGCCTTTGACGGCTCGCAATGCAATCGCCCCGTCTGCTAGCGGTTTCTGCGGCCGGACGTCTGGAGAGGTTCATGCGCACCAGATCAATACTGTTGTTGGCGTTGGCATTAGGCTGCGGACTCGTGGCCTCGATTGGCATCAGCCAATTCATGGACGCACGCTCCAAGGGAGGCGAAGGCGAGGAGAAACAACCCGTCTTCGTCGCGATGGCCGACATCCGCCCCAACGAGGAACTCACCGCCCAGAACGTCAAGCTCGAGGAGTGGCCCAAGAAGATCATTCCGCAAGGCGCGCTCACCCGGCTCGAAGACGTCGAAGGCAAACGCACTCGGCTCAAGCTTTTCGCCGGCGAGCCAATCCTGGCCTCGAAGATCCTCAGCGCCGATGACCTCACCGGCGCCGCTCGCGACATTCCGTCAGGCTACCGCGTGGCCTACGTCCGCGTCGATCCCGTCAGCGGCTCGAGCAACCTGATTCTGCCCGGCGACCGGGTGGATGTGCTCGTGTACCGCAATCCCAACAGCAACGACGAGCAGGCCACTGCGGCCAAAATCGTGATCCAGGACCTGAAAGTCTTCGCCGTCGATACGCAAACCGAAAGCAAGTTCACCGCCAGCCGCGATGAAACGACCGAGCCGATCACCGCCAAGACGATCGCACTGCTGGTTACGCCCCAGCAGGCCGTGATCCTGCACGCTGCCCAGGAGATTGCCGGCACGCTGCGGCTCGTGCTGCGAAACCCCGAGGACGACGTCCAGGTTGTCGATCACGAAGCTTCGCTCAGCGACATCTTCGGCGGCGAACAGAAAAAGGGCGATCGGTTGGCCGAAAAGGAAATGCCCCAGAAGGAAACTTCGGACCTTACCAGCTTCCTCGACCAGCAGAATGCCGGCGCCGCTGGCAAAACGCCCGTGCCACCCACGCCGCCGCTACCGGGCCAGGGCCACGGCCAGTCGATGCTCGTGATGATGGGTTCCGAACTGGTGAGAATCGACATTCCCGGCTTCGGCCAACTCCCGATCATTCAAACCGAACAAGGCCCGTCCAACCTGGGCGGAGACCAGCCTTCGATTGATTTTGACGGTGGCAGTGACAGTGACTTCAGCCCCACGCCGCCTCCGGAGGATGGGGAGTCGCTCGACGAATCGGGTCAGGATGATTCCGGCTCTTAGAACGAAGCGAACTGAGAGAGTGAGGACGGCTCGCCCGAGGCGAGTCATTCGCAATGACCGATCCAGCTTAAGGTAACACCACGCGGCAAAAGGATTTGTCGCGGCAGAACGCGATCCCAGGTTGGCGACAATCACGCCACCGGTCGCGCTACTACAAGGATTCCAAGGATGGTACTGCTTCGATTTGGCCGGGCTGGCCGTACGGCTCTGGTGGCGGCGCTCCTGCTCACGGTAACGCTTTCCGCCCGCGGGCAGCAACAGCCGCCGCAGCCCCAACCCGACTACCCGGCCGTCACTCAGAGGATCGAAGCGGCCAATACCAAAGTCGAGTTGCGCGTTCACGACAGCCGCATCCTGACAATGGATTCCGATATTCCCCGCGCCCAGGTCGGCAATCCCGAACTCCTGGCCTTCACGGTCATCTCGGCCAACGAAGTGCAGATCCACGCCAAGAAGGCGGGCATCACTTCGGTCAACCTCTGGGACAAGAACAACCAACCCCACACCGTCGATGTCGTCATCGTCGGCGATGTCCGCGAGCTCGAAGGCCTGCTGAAGTCGCAGTTCCCGGCTGCTTCGATCAAGCTCTACGCCACTCAGGCTTCGACCCTGGTCCTCTCGGGCTACGTTGACCGCGCCGACCACGTCAATACGATCATGCGGATCGCCGAAGACTACTACCCCAAGGTGATCAACAACATGGTCGTGGGCGGCACCCAGCAGGTGCTCCTGCACGTCAAGGTGATGGAAGTCTCGCGCACGAAACTGAAACAACTCGGATTCGACTGGGCCTACTTCTCCAGCAATGGCTTCGTTACGTCAACGGCCGCCGGTGTGATCTCACAGAACCCTGCCGCCTCCCTGTTTCGCGGACCGGGTTCGTTTGGCACTAGCGCTCTGCAACAACCCACGATGCAGTTCGGTCTCGTCAACGATGGCGCCGGCTTCGTCGGCTTCCTGGATGCATTGCAACGCGAAAACCTCGTCAAGATCATGGCCGAACCAAACCTGGTCACCGTCAGCGGACGTCCGGCCAGTTATCAGGTGGGTGGTGAAGTTCCTTACCCGCAGCCGACCGGTTTCGGCAATATCGCGATCGACTTCAAACCGTTCGGTACGATGATTGACTTCGTGCCGATCGTGCTGGGCCAGAACTCGGTGCGCCTCGAAGTCCGACCACAGGTACTCGAACTCGACGAAAGTCTCGGCATCCTTGTGGCCGGCACCGCCGTGCCGGGCTTCACCAGCCGCTATGTCGATACCGGCGTGGAAATGAAATTCGGCCAGACGCTGGCCATCGCCGGTTTGCTTCAGCAACGTCAGAGAGTGGAGAAGAGCGGCATTCCTTACCTCAGGGATATGCCGTACATCGGCGCCGCATTCGGTCGCACCTCGCAGGAGGTGAACGAAGTTGAACTCTTGATCCTCGTGCGGCCCGAACTTGTCGAAGCGATGGATCCCGACCAGGTGCCCAACTGCGCACCGGGGCTCAACACCCAATTACCTGATGACTGCGGCTTGTACTGGAAGGGCTATATCGAAACGCCCGTGCAGCCCTACGGGCCGCAAGGTCACGGCCCTGGCCAGATGGCCCCGGGTGGCCCGATGGACGGACCCGGCATGCAAGGCGGCTTCGGTCCCGAGCAGGTTCCCACGCCGCCCGTCGACGGACGTCCCGTGCCGATGCCGCCTGGCGATCAGCAGCCGGTGCCCGATCCGCAGGCTCTAAATCGTGGTCCGGCCGTGCGGCCGGGCGAGGTCGTGATCAGCGATCGGGCCGTGGGCCAACCGATAAGTCAGCCGCAGACGGCCCCCAGTTCTCGGCGAATTCCCACCGGACAGCCCGCCACGGCCGGGACTCGTCCCTACAATCCGTCCGCCGGGCAAAGTCCTCCCAGGCCGCGCGCGGCAAACGCCAATTCCTCGCCGCCCGGCTTCATCGGCCCCCTGGGCTATGAGGTAAAGAAGTAAGGGTCACGGGCTTTCCGTGATCATTACGGCGACAAAAGGTTTTCGGTCCGAGGGGCTCAACCGCAAGCCAGGAATCTGCTTGGACGAGACGGAACACTCATGAGCAACGTTCTGCGCTTGGCTATCGTTGACCCGGTCGACACTTCCCGCGAAGCCCTCAAGGCCACGCTGCTGGGAATGGACACCGTCTGGCTCGAGGCCGAGTGCTCGCGCTATGAGTTCTTCTCCGACGTCGTGGCTCAGACCCATCCCGACGTGGGCATCGTCTCGCTCAATCAGAATCCCGAGAAAGCCCTCGAGCTGGTCAACCAGCTCCACGAGACCTCGCCCGAGTGCGCGATCGTCGTGATCAGCTCGTCGACCGACGGCAACCTGATCCTCCGGGCGATGCGCAGCGGTGTCAAGGAGTTCTTGCCGCAGCCGGTTCGCTTGGAAGACCTGGTCGCCGCGCTCGAGCGGATCGGCGCACAGCGATTCGGCCGCGGTGATCGCACCCGTGGCAGCTCGGTCATCGCGGTTGCCGGCGCCACCGGCGGTGTGGGCTCCACCAGCCTGGCCGTAAACCTGGGCTGCGTGCTCGCCGCCAACCCGCGAAACACCGTCGCCCTGGTCGACGTGGATCTGTGCCTTGGCGATGCGGACGTGTTCCTCGACACGATTCCCGACTACACGCTGGTCGACGTCGCTCAGAACGTCACGCGGCTCGACTTCACACTGCTCAAACGCTCGCTCACAAAGCACTCCTCGGGCCTGTACCTGTTGCCGCGACCCGTGCAGCTGGAAGACGCGGCCCTGGTTACGCCCGACGACATGCGCCGCGTGATCGGTCTGCTCAAGGCCACGTTCACGCATCTGATCATCGACCTCTCGAAGAGCTATACGCCCATCGACCTGGTGGCGATGGAAATGTCGAACCATGTACTGCTGGTCACGCAGCTCGACCTGCCGTGCCTGCGCAACATCGTGCGGCTGATGATGTCATTTGGCCAGATGGAGTCGATCAAGGACAAGGTCAAGGTCGTCGTCAACCGCGTGGGTCTCGACAGCCACATCGGCCTGAAGAAAGCCCAGGAAACGATCGGGCGCGAGATCTACTGGCAGATTCCCAACGACTATCGGACGATGGTCGAAGTTCGCAATAACGGTGTTCCGCTGATGGAGCACGCCCCCAAGGCCGCGATCACGCAGGCCATCATCCAACTCGCCGAAGCGCTCAATGGCGATCGCGACGCTCAGCAGGATCCCAAAGATCTCTCGACCCGCGCTCGCGCCGTCGAGAAGCTGCTCAGCCTCTGGCCCAGCCGCAAGGTCGGCGCCGAGAAGTAGGCGATCGTCCGCGAAAGAAATCGCGGCGGGGTGAGTTACGGTTGGGTGCCACAGGTGGCCGACGTGGCGGCTCACCTGTGAAGATATAGGAAGCCGGGGCGCCTGGAAGGATACATTGGGGGTGTTCAACGTCCTCAATGGTCCAACCCAGGAGCCCCAGCATGTCCGCTCAGCATTTTATCGCGCTCGATACGC
>Ga0169931_10001734_pt1 | contig 35928 bp, 29 predicted proteins | sample Kivu_15m_20L_FD_129675 | JGI IMG/M metagenome (GOLD analysis project Ga0169931, IMG submission 129675) | Freshwater microbial communities from Lake Kivu, Western Province, Rwanda to study Microbial Dark Matter (Phase II) - Kivu_15m_20L... | ecosystem: Environmental > Aquatic > Freshwater > Lake...
AAGAAGTTGAACTCAAATTAAATTCGCGACCAAGAAAACGATTCAAATTTGAAACACCTATATTTGCAATGAAAGAATTATTGTTTAATCCAAAAGTTGCATTTGTGGCTTGAATTCAGCTATCCCAATTTAACCCTCGAAGGAAATATCATCATTCGAGAAAAAGAAAATGCGCTCACCATTCCAACATCGTATTTGTTGAATGATTCATCGGTGCTATTGGAAAATGGAAAAACTAAGCAAGTAAAAATTGGACTTCGAGATTACCGCCTCACCGAAATCTTGGGAGGCATTGATTCCGAAACCAAAATAGCCTTACCCAAACAATGAAAATCAAGCACATTTATGAAATTGCATGGGCTTTATTGTTAGCCCGCTCTAAGCAAACGCTTGTTGCGGCCATTGGAGTAACTTTTAGTGTCGCATTTTTTATTTCGCTCCTCGGTTTTATGGAGGGTTTGAACGCGCTGTTGGATGGATTGGTACTGAATCGAACGCCTCATGTACGATTGTATAACGACATTCGTCCGTCTACAATTCAAGCCATCGACTTGCACAAAGAGTACACGGAAAGTCACAATTTTGTTCATTCCATTAAACCCGCCAATGCCAGAAAGGAAATTTACAACGTTGAAGCGATAATCAACAGTCTCAAGGCAGATCCCCGTGTGTTGGGTGTTGCGCCCAAGGTGACTGCACAGGCCTTTTACAACTTGGGTGCCATCGAACTCAATGGAATCATCAATGGCGTTGATGTAGATGAAGAGGCGCGGCTTTTTAATTTCCAAGAATATGTTTTCGAGGGCAATCATTTGGAATTGGAAAACACGCCGAATAGCATCATCTTAGGCATGGGTGTTGCTGAAAAAATGCTTGCCAAAAAAGGCGATATCATTCAAGTAACCACCATCAACGGTGAACAGTTTTCGTTAAAGGTGATTGGTTTTTTTCAATCGGGAATTGCCGAATTTGATAAAGTCCAAAGCTATGTAAGTTTAGCTACTTGTCAGAAATTGCTGGGCAAACAAAGCAATTACATCAGCGATATCCAAATCAAACTCAAGGACATGAACGAGGCTCCTGCACTGGCCAAAGAATATGCCCAACTTTTCAATATCGATGCGGAAGATATTTAAACGGCCAACGCGCAATTCGAAACAGGCAGCAGTGCGCGAACCATTATTTCATTTGCAGTGGGAATTGTGTTGCTCATTGTGGCGGGCTTCGGCATTTACAATATCCTCAACATGATGATTTATGAAAAAATGGATACCATCGCCATTTTGAAAGCAACTGGTTTTTCTGGGGCTGATGTGAAGAAGATTTTTATTTCCATTTCCTTGAGCATCGGAATAGGAGGGGCTTTAGCAGGCGCTTTGCTGGGTTTGTTCTTTTGCTTTCTCATCGACAATATTCCCTTCAGTTCACCGGCCATTCCTACTTTGGAAACCTATCCAGTGGATTATGGCATTCAGTATTACGCGATAGCCGTTTTGTTTGCCGTGGCAACCACCTATTTTGCAGGTTGGTTCCCAGCGCGAAAAGCCAGTTCAGTTGACCCAGTAGAAATTATTAGAGGAAAATAGGATGGAATCGAATATCGTGCTGGAAGCCAAATCAATCACCAAATCATTTTACAAACCCACCCAACATGATGTGTTGAAAGACCTGAATTTTACGATAAACAAAGGCGAATTTGTCTCAATAACCGGGAAATCAGGATGCGGGAAATCAACCTTGTTATATATTTTATCCACCATGGACAGAGATTACAAGGGCGAACTGTTCATCGATAATCAAGTAATGACCGACAAATCAGATGCGGAATTGGCAGCCATACGCAATGAAAAAATCGGTTTTGTGTTTCAATTTCACTATTTGCTCAACGAATTTAGTGTGCTTAAAAATGTAATGCTCCCCGGCTTTAAATTGAATAAAATGAGCGAGGAAGAATTGGAACATCGCGCCCAAGATTTGTTATCAAAACTTGGTATTGAAAAATTAGCCAACAAAATGGCCTACCAACTTTCGGGCGGCGAAAAGCAAAGAGTTGCCATTGCCCGGTCCATGATCAATGAGCCGCTTATTTTGATGTGCGACGAACCCACGGGAAATCTCGACAGCAAAAATACGGATATCGTTTTTGAGATTTTCAACGACCTGGTAAGTTCATTCAATAAAACCCTTTTGGTGGTTACCCACGACCAAAATTTTGCTGATAAAACGCAGCGCATCATTACCATGCAAGACGGACGCATTGTAGATCAGTAAGTTACCGCGATGCAATCTTGGATTCTAGAATCAAGGCTCATTTCCCAAATCTGTAGTGCCCGATAATCTTAAAATCAAATAAACAGTCCTCAATTTCTTGACCCCAACCGATGTTGTGTACAATCATATAACGGGTTTTGTCTTTGTTTTGGTGATTTGAAACCACACCAATATGTGTTTTAGCACCTTCTAAATTCCAGCAAACCACATCACCGGGCTTGTAATCTTCAGCTTTGTCGGTGATGGTCAATTCTGCGCCTTTTCTAGAGAAAAACTTCATCAGATTCGGCACCCTTCTGTGGTCGATGTTGGGATCGGGTTTGCTCAAGCCCCAAATTTTTGGATAAACACTGAAATTGGCCTTCATGTCTTCGTGCACCTCTTTCTGCAAGTCGATGCCTACTTTTCTATAAGCGCGAATCACAATATCAGTACACACGCCTTTATTGTAAGGCACATCGCCATTGGGGTAGGGGATTTTGAAATATGCGGCGTCGTAAGTCACTTTTTGAAAAGTCAAAGTGTAAGCAGAATCCGCCAATTTCTCGAAAAACGTAGCCTGCGGATTTACCGTCATTTCCGCAACAGAATGAGGCAAATTGTCCGTGCAATTCCAAAGCATCAAGCCAAGAAAGGGTAGAATTGCTATGTTGAATAGTTTGGTTTTCATGGGCTTATAACGAAAAATTGTTTATGATATTGTCTGCATCTTCCCTTGCCAAGGGAATCATCTATAAAACCAATTCCGAATAATTTCCTTGAGATTAAGTGCCCATGGTTCGCCCCCTCAATCTCCATGTGTTTCAACCCGTGTAATCCGGTTTTCACCCGTGCCCCTTGGTACCTCCCCTTAATTTCCATGGGGTTCAACCCGTGTAATCCGGTTTTCACCCGTGGTCCATGGTTGCTCCCCTCAATTTCCTCGGGCTTAAGCCCGTGGTTTAGGTTTCTGTTTTTTCTTAAAAAACTTCTTCTTTCCTCCACCACCTGCACGCACTTCAAATTTCGGACTTTCGCCCAATTCTTCAGGACAATTTTCTTTGTCAAAAACGCGTTCAATCAATTTTTCGATGCGATCCATGCGCTGCATATCTTTTGGATTGACCAATGTGATGGCTTCGCCTTTGGTGTTGGCACGAGCTGTTCGACCAATGCGGTGTACATAATCTTCTGCATCGTGTGGCACATCATAATTGATAACCAAATTGATGTCTTTGATGTCAATACCACGACTCAAGACATCTGTTGCCACCAAAATGCGTGTGTTTTTCGAACGAAACGACGACAAAACTTCCTCGCGCTGCGTTTGATCTAAATTCGAAGAAATGCCTTTTGCAGGAATTTTACTCTGCCTCAATTCACGGATAATTTCATTCACCTTCTCTTTGGCAGAGGTGAAAATGATTATGCTCGTATAATGCTCGCGTTCTTTGAGTAACAAGGGAATTAACTTCGGTTTTTGGTTGTCGAAAGTCATGTAAATGCGCTGTGTAACGCCCTCCGCTGGCTTCGATATTGAAAGCGTAATTTCGGCGGGTTCGCGCAATAAATTTTTCGCCAAAGTTCGAATGGAATTGGGCATCGTGGCGCTGAACAATAAGTTTTGTCTTTGTTGTGGCAAAAAGGAAATGATTTGGTTGATATCTTCACTGAAACCCATGTCGAGCATGCGATCGGCCTCATCCATCACCAAATGTTTCACATGAGAAAAATTCACCTTACCCATTTTCAAGTGCGACAACAATTTTCCGGGCGTAGCCACAATGATATCGCAGCCTTCATTCAATGCATCAGCTTGTTTGTTCCACAATTTGGCATCACCGCCACCACCATAAATGGCCATCGAATTCACCGAAATAAAATACGATAAACCTTGAATTTGTTGCTCAATTTGAACAGCCAATTCGCGGGTTGGAACCAAAATCAAAGTGTCCACAAAATTATCTTGTTTGCCCACCAATTTATTCAAAATCGGCAATACAAATGCTGCTGTTTTTCCTGTACCTGTTTGCGCGCATCCAATCAAATCGCGATTTTCCATGATGATTGGAATGGCTTGTTCTTGAATTGGTGTGGCGTGTGTGAATCCCATCCAATTGATGGCTTCCAGTAGCGATTCGTTGAGCCCAAATGAGTTGAAGTGTCTTTTGGGCGTTTCTGGTTCGTTTTCAGTCATGTGGCAAAGATAACTTTAAAAACGCAACACGCCGCTGATGATGAAATTTCGCCCAGCTGCTGTTAATCCTGAACTATAAGGTCTGTAGCGTTGGTTGGTCATGTTTTCCAGGCTACAATTGATGTGAAATGCAGGTGAGATTTCATACGACAAACGCATGTTCACTGTGGTCCAAGCAGGCGCGTAGGGGAGTCCATTTTCATCTTGGGCATAAATCGCTGGTTTGGCTTGTTCACTTATGGGTAAATCTGCCGCTTGAATTGCGCCGTTGTGCATCACAAAAAACTCGAATCTAAACTTGTTTTCATGATACACCAATGAAACCAATCCAAACAAGGGAGCCGCATGACGCAAGCGAGAGCGTTCACCATTGTCCATTTCTTCTTCGCCATATTGGTAGTTCAATCGGGCTTTGAATCGAAGCGTGGGATAAATTTCATAATCGATACCAAACTGAACGCCATATACATAGGCAAAAGCAGCGTTTTGAATGGCTTGCACACGACTCATTTCACCATCGTAAATGATGCTGTCTTGTCCGTTGAGGCTGTAATCTCTCCTCACCAAAGCATTGCTCAAATATGTACCAAAAAAATTGGCATTCCACGTGAATTTTTTCTTGATGGTTTGGGTGATGCCAAAGTCTAAATTGTAGGCGTATTCTGATTGCAATGCATCGTTGGGAACAACAACTTTGCCCGGCTCTGAATCGAAAACTTTTCCAATGTCATCAATGTTTGGTGCTCGGAAACCCGTTGAAAAATTACTTTGAATAAGTACATTTTCCTTGGCTTTGTAGTGAATCCCAATGCTTCCGTTTAGAGCCGCTGTGTTGATTTGAGCACTCACAAATGGCAAGGCAATCAGCGTGGTGTCGAATTGTGAATTGGCATAAATTTGACTAAAACGCAAACCTGTGTGAACAGAAAAGTTTTCTTTCACTTTCCACTGATCCATAATGAAAATAGCCGCCGATGCCCAATAGGCTTGAGGGTATCGTGGTGCCACAATGGTCTGTTCTAATGTTTGGATATTGATGTTTCCCGCACTAGAACGCACTTGGTTGAAAAGCAATTCTGCACCGTAATCAATGCGATGTTTTGTACTCAGATTTTTGTAGAAATCAGCATTCACTGAAATCACGTCAACCGTTTCATTACCTGTGTTTCTATTGTTATTGTTGAATCTTCTGCTGCTTCTACTTTCTTCAAATTTTTGATGCGCCATTCGAATCACAGTGCGATCATACAACGGGCGGCGCGCATTGTTAGAAATGGTCAAACTATTCATCGACCACAACTGAGGACCATAGCGCCATTCTGCAAAGCGCGGATTATTGTTGGCCGTTTCTAGAAGTCTGTCGTAGCGATGAAAATCACTGGTTTGGTTGTAAATCAAGGCGTAAAGCACTTCCCAACGATCATTGGGTTTCCATCTTATTTTTTGTAAAATTCCCACTTGATTGAATCCCGAATTGAGCTGCAACTCGGGGTCAGGATTGGTGATTATTACATCCATATCGTTGATGCGCTGCACAGAAAATAGTCTAAAAAAATCGTCAGGACCTTGGCTACCCATGCGCAAATCGCCAAATTGGTTGTATGAAATACTGGTCAGCATCGCCCATTTGTCCCAACCTACAGCAATATCAAAATGTGTAGCCAATTCATTGTTCGCCGAAGAAAATCGCGTGGCTGCCGAACCGTACGTTTTGGTTTTTCCGTTGGTGCTAAATTCTGGACCAATGGTTTGAAAATTCATCACCCCACCCAAGGCATCGCTACCAAAGGCAACAGCTCCCGGACCGAAAATAACTCCCGCTGCATCTATGTTGTAAGGGTCAATGGAAATGATGTTTTGAATATTTCCTCCCCTGAAAATCGCATTGTTCATGCGCACGCCATCCACAACAATCATGAGGCGGTTGGTAGAAAATCCGCGAATCATGGGGCTTCCACCGCCTTGTTGACTTTTCTGAATATACACTTCACCTGTTGCTCCCAATAAATCTGCCGTAGTTTGCGGATTGATAATCGACACCTCTTCAGCGGTGAAAACACTCACTTTTGCTGGCACATCACGATTTACGACATCTACCCTTGGCGCATGCACATACGTCGGTTTGATGATGAGTGAAGGTTGATTGAGATAAACAATGAAATTTTGAGCGACCAATGCATTGTAGGAGGTAACCAATTCGGTGTAGCCTATTGCGCGAATCACAATACTGTCCGAATCCTCCATCGGCGATATGTCGGCCTGCCCATTGATATTGGTTATTGCTGAAGCCTCAGGGGTTTTAGATAATATGCGCGCAAATTCTATTGGGTTGCCATTCTCGCTGTCGAGTATCGTGATGCGCTGCGCATATACAAGTGTTGATAAGAATAATATACAAGCAAGTGCGATGTAGTGTTTGTTCATGTCGTGAAATTGTCCGCGAATACTACAAAAATCGTGCCTTCAATTGGAATATCTGTAGAATATTTTTTCGATCATCTTTTTTGGCACGATACTTGTTTCTTCTAAATCAAGTGTTTTTTCATAAGCAAGGATTAGAGTTAAGAAAAGGGTGAGCAAAATGTTGCTCACCCTTTTTGATTGAAATATATGGAAGAAAAATCCTAGAGCACGACCAATTTCACAGTATAAGAACGCACTTCATCAGAGAGGGTCAAATAATATACGCCTTGAGAAAATTGGGTGTATTGACTCAAATTGAAGTGCAGATTTCCACATTTTCGTTGAATTCTTAACGTGTCTATCTTGTTTGACAATTCGTTAACATAAAAAATACAAGCATTTGATTACTAAGACTTACATTCTCCGTACTTTTGTGCCACATTTAAAAATAATTTAATACGTATAACAAAGAATGAGTGCATTAGGAAATCACATTTTGGTTGAGTTTAGCGGTTGTACCCCTAAGATTATGAACGAGGTATCGACGATTGAACAAGGTATGGTTGACGCTGCGATTAAGGCGGGCGCAACAGTTATTAATTCAACTTTTCACCATTTTTCTCCGTACGGAGTTTCTGGTGTTGTGGTGATTCAAGAAAGTCACTTGGCAATTCACACATGGCCAGAATATGGTTATGCAGCTGTGGATTTGTTCACTTGTGGCGATATCGATTCTTGGATTTCTTTTGATTATTTGAAGGAAGTTTTTCAAGCGAAGAACTATTCGGCGATCGAATTGCGCCGTGGCTCATTGAGCCTTTTGGAGCGCTTGGATTTCGATTTGACTACGATGCGCGAAGAAGCGAAAGTGCGCACAAATCCTGAATTTTATACCAGAAATGTTTGGTTTACAGACAAAGATGATAACCAAGCACTTTCTTTAAGATATACCGGCGAAGTTTTTCATGATGTGCAGTCACCATTCCAACGTGTGAAAATTTTGGAATCGTATAAATACGGTAAAATGTTGACTTTGGACGACATGGTGATGACTACCGAAAAAGATGAATTCCACTACCACGAAATGATTTCGCACCCTGCTATGTTTGTTCATGGAAACGCGAAAAATATTTTGGTGATTGGCGGTGGCGATGGCGGAACTGTCCGTGAATTGTTGCGCCACGAAGGTGTTGAAAAAGTAACGATGGTAGAAATCGATGGCGAAGTGATAGAGGCTTGTAAAAAACATTTGCCTCAAATCGCAGCTTCTTTCAACGACCCACGTTTGGAATTGATTGTTGGCGACGGTATTGAATTTGCTGCCAACGCTGCTGCCGAATCTTACGACTTGATTTTGGTTGATGGTTCGGATCCTGTTGGTCCAGCTGAAGGTTTGTTCTCTGTGAAATTTTTCAACGATTGCGCCAATGCCTTGAAACCAGGCGGTATCTTGTTAACGCAAGGTGAATCGCCAAAATTCAACGACAGAGCTTTCGCAGAATTGCACCACACCATCGCGGATATTTTTGGAAAACAAAACACTTATGTGAGTTTGTTCTTCGTGCCAACCTACCCAACAGGTATGTGGAGCTTCCAATACGGCGTGAAAGGCGATTTGAACATGAAGCAATTGCCCAACCCAGAAGCAGTTCGCGCATTTACAGAAAAACACAATTTACGCTACTACAACGAAGACATCCACGCGGCAAGTTTTGCTACGCCGGGGTTTGTGAGAGAGTTGTTGAAGTAATTGAACTTTGAAAATATAAGGAAACCATCAGTCGGAAGATTGGTGGTTTTTTTGTTCCACCTCCCTAAGTCATCCACGAAAACTTGTTTTTAATCTTCTGTGCCCTTATGTTGCTTATGTGGTTCAAAAAACCGCACTGCATTTGAAGACTTCGTGTTTTACATCTCAACCTACTTTTTTCTTCCAATTAGTTTCCACTTTGAAAATTTATTTATATCCAAATCACCTACCTTTGCACCTCAAATTTATCGTATGTCATCAACCAATTTCGACCCCAACGGTGTGGGGATAGTCAACGGGAATCTTTTCGGATTTCCGTATTCAATTGAAGAATCAGAATTGATCATCATTCCAGTACCTTGGGATGCTACGGCGTCTTTTGGTAAAGGGACTTCGAATGGTCCGCAGCAAGTTTTAGATGCTTCACCGCAGTTGGATTTTTATCATCCGCGTTTGCAAGATGCCTACAAGTCTAAAATTGCCATGTTGCCTATTGATGAAAATTGGAAAAAACGCAACGATGTCTTTTGTGCAATGGCTATGGAATACATCGAGTTCCTAGAATCGGGTGGAAAACTAGAAGAAAGCACTGAATTTCAAACGTTTTTGAAAGAAATCAACGACGCGCATCTGGAATTGACGGCTTGGGTAAAACAAAGCGTGTTGAATTACATGAATCAAGGAAAAACGGTGGCGCTTTTGGGTGGCGAGCATTCTACACCATTAGGACTCATTCAAGCCTTAGCCGAAAATCATGAATTTGGCATTTTGCAGATTGATGCTCATGCCGATTTGCGCGATGCATATGAAGGATTTTCGCAATCTCACGCATCGATTATGTACAACGCCATTCAAATTCCCCACGTCACACATTTGGTGCAAGTGGGCATCCGCGATGTGGCGCAATCTGAAGTAGATTTGATTGCTGAAAACGATAAAATCACCACTTTTTTCGACTGGAACATCAAAAATGCCGAGTTTGAAGGCCAAACTTGGTCGCAGCAAGTACAGGAAATAATCGTCGCTTTGCCAGAAAAAGTGTATATTTCTTTCGATATCGATGGCTTGCGACCCGAACTTTGTCCCAACACCGGAACACCAGTCCCCGGCGGATTTTCATTGGAACAAGTGAATTATCTTTTATTCGCTTTAGCCGAATCAGGCAAAAAAATCATCGGCTTCGACCTCAACGAAGTAGGCGACAACCCCTGGGATGCCAACGTGGGCGCAAGAGCCTTATGGAATTTGTGTTGCAGCGCTATTTTGTCAAAGTTGTCGGTAATGAACTAATAACCCTGAAAAGCTAAGATTCATAGCGATGCTTCGCTACTTTGATCCCGATAGCTAGCGGATCTAGCGTATGCGATTTAAAATAACGATTGTTTATTAGGATTTACATATCGCAAAACATTTAGGAACGCGCTGCATCAGCTTAATACTCAATTTTCCGAAAATACTGGATAATCCAATTTTCTTAGGTTTGTTTTAAGCGATCTTTCGATGAAGACACACATTTTCAATCAATAAATCGTTCCTCAGGAAATACATCACCTCCAAAAAATGTAAAACATGATTTTGGTTTCTTTCAAAGGTATGAAAATGATTCAAAAACAAAAAGGCGAGATCTAAACAACCTCGCCTTTTGGTAATCAAAATAGGTAATCATCGAGAAGAACTTATTGTCTCACAATCTGAACTTCTGCAATAATTCGAACGTCTTCACCAACCAAAACACCTCCTGTTTCTAGTACTGCGTTCCAGGTCAAACCGAAGTCTTTGCGGTTAATTTTTGTTTCGACAGACAATCCAGCTTTTGTGTTGCCTCAAGGGTCTTTCATCAAGCCGCTGTATTCTGCTTTCAATACTGCTGGTTTTGTAACATCTTTGATAGTTAAATCGCCGTTTACAATAAAATCATTGTCTGATTTCTTCTCGATAGATGTTGATTTGAATGTCATTTTTGGGAAATTTTCGCCATCGAAAAAATCCGCGCTTTTCAAGTGATTGTCGCGGTCAGAATTGCTGGTGTCGATTGAATTGATGTCTGCCGAAAATTCAATGCTTGAAGTTGAAAAATCGTCGTCTTCATTGCTCACTGAAACATCATAATTGTTGAATTTTCCAGAAATATTGGTAAACATCATGTGTTTTACTTTGAATCCTACTTCTGAGTGTGTTGGGTCTAATGCCCATGTTGACTTTGCCATAATTGAATCGTTTTAATTGTTTGATTTAAATTAAGATGCAAAGGTAGTGCGCATGTGTGGGCCGCACATTGACGTAGGTCAAGAAATGAAAAGGAGTTATTTTTTATGCAGGGTATAGACTGCCATGTCTAAAAATTTACCTTCAAATAAAATGCGTTTTTTGAAATGTGCTTTCTTTTCAAGGCAGTGAGTCGTTAGCAAAGCAATTTACAAAATGATTTTCCACTTCAATGTGCGTTATTTCATGCGGAGCAAATATCCGAAATATTGCGTATAAATGATTCGATTTTATGCTTGTTTACCGAATAAACCTACTTTTACAGAGAATAAAAAATAAAAAACCACATTATGAAAATTTCATCTTTTTTCGGGATTGCAGCAATTTCCCTTTTGTTTTTGGTTTCTAGCTGTTTAACTTGTGAAACCAAGGAGTATAAATTTGCTTTTACGGGTAAAGGTAAAGGCACATTGACAGTGAAGTACAACAACATTTTTTCAAAAAACAATGATGAAGAGCTCACTATGAAAGAAGAGCTTCAAAATGATTACGATGAATTGATGGGCGATTATATGAAAGGTGACCAATTGGTATCAGTTTTTCCAAATGCCAAGTTGGTGTCGAGAAGATTGTATGAGGAAAATGGTAAACTAAACGGGGAAGCAATTTATGAATTCTCAACAATAGGACAAATTCATTTGTTTCAAACGGATTCTAAAGGGCCTTACATGTTTCTTTTGAATTCTTTCTCTTTTGAAACGGTTACAAGCACCAATGGCACAAAAGGACCTGATTATTTTAATGCTATTTATTGGAGTAAAAAATTGAAAAATTTGGAGTTCAATACATCTGTCGACGAATTGGATGAAGTGTAACATCTCTACTTCCGATGTGGAAAGCAAAAGCGAAGTAATTTAGTTCTTCGAAAAATCTTTATACGCTTTTTCGAGTGTTTTCAAAAAGGTTGAGCTTTCTTGCGCTCCTGAAACAGCATATTTTCCGTCGATAAGAAAAAAGGGCACACCTTGCACGCCCACCTGACGGGCTTCATAAAAATCATGAACAACGGCATCTTTATAGGTGTCGTTTTTTATTGCTGTTCGAAGCGCAGTGCTGTCCAACCCAATTTTATCGGCAATTTGTGCCAAAACATCCAAGTCGTCTATGTTCAATCCTTCAATAAAATAGGCGTGAAATAGGATTTCTTCAGCCTCATTTTGCTTGCCTTTGGATTTTGCGAAATGTGTAAATTGATGCGCTCTAAAGGTATTCGCCACAACAGTTTTGTCGAAATTGTAATGTAACCCAAGTGTTTTCGCCATATCGGTAACATATGCCGTGAGTCGCTGTGCTTCTGCGAGACTAATGCCTTTCGATTCTGCCAAAGATTGCACAGCACTTTTGTTCGGGTCACTCACCTGATTCGGATTCAATTGAAAACTTTTCCAAACAATTTCAATTTTGTCACTGTGCTCAAATTGTTCGAGAGCAGCTTCAAATCTGCGTTTTCCAATATAACAAAACGGACAAACCACATCGCTCCAAATTTCTACTTTCATTTTCTCTTGTTTATTTTCTACAGGTGTTGTTTGCGCCACATTATTTTTTGAATCGGCCTTGTGCATTTGACCACAAGCCAATAGAACAAACATAAATCCAATATAATATATCGTCCTTATTTTCATGAGGCACAAATGTATCTTATAAGCGCTTTGCTTCAAACATTGTAGACGTAATTTTGTTCTTTATGCATAAGATTTCTTTATCTTTGTTATTTAACTTATCTCTTGTCATATGTCGGTAAAAATTGGAGTGAATGGATTTGGACGGATTGGGCGTTATTTTACACGCATGACCCTGCTTCGTTCGGATATTGATGTTGTTGCGGTGAACGATTTGACCGATATCCAAACGCTTGCTCATTTACTCAAGTACGATTCCGTTCATGGTCGTCTTGGGCTCGATTTTTCTATTGTTGATAATGACATCATCTTCTCCAATGGAAAAAAAATCCATGTTCATGCCGAAAAAGACCCTGCTCAAATTCCATGGAGCAATTGGGGTGTTGATTTTGTTTTGGATTCAACAGGTCTGTTTAAAACCTTGGAAAAAGCTTCTGCACATTTTAATGGTGGTGCAAAAAAGGTTGTGATTAGCGCTCCGTCCGATGGCGAAGGTGTAAAATCAGTCGTTCTTGGTGTAAACAATCAAATTTTGACATCAGCTGATCGTGTTATTTCCAATGCTTCATGCACCACAAACAGCGCCGCTCCGATGATTAAAGTGATTCGTGAATTGTGCGAAATAGAAAGTGTTTATATCACAACAGTGCATTCATACACCTCAGATCAACGGCTACATGATGCACCGCACAAAGATTTAAGACGTGCGCGAGCCGCTGCGGAGTCTATCGTGCCAACTTCAACAGGAGCCGCAAAAGCAATTACCAAGATTTTCCCCGAATTGGAAGGCAAAATGGGCGGATGCGGTATGCGTGTCCCAGTGCCCAATGGCTCCATTACCGATTTAACTGTAATTGTAAAAAATGCACCCAGCATTGCAACGATCAACGCAGCATTCAAAGCCGCCTCTGAAAACGAGTTAAAAGGAATTTTGGAATACACAGAAGACCCTATTGTGTCTAGAGATATTATTGGGAATCCACACAGCTGTATCTTTGATTCAGATTTGACAAGCGTTGTAGGAGAGAAAATGATAAAATTGGTTGGCTGGTACGATAATGAGGCGGGATATTCGAACCGTTGTGTTGATTTAATGCTATATTTGGCGAACTTAAACGAATAGATTATGAAAAAGTCATTGATTTTCTTATCGTTAGCTTTTCTTGGACTGATGAGCTGCACGCGAAAGTTTACGTGTGAATGCGATTACAAACAACGCGCAATTGGGGTAGACGACCAAGGTAATCCAGCGGAGACACGTACAGATGAAAAGTACAGTTCAAATATTATGTACACATCAAAAAAATTGGCGACTGAAGAATGTAATGAACGCGGTCGTTCGATAGCCATTGATACCATGCGCGTAGAAGTATCGTGTAAGGTGCTCAAGGGAGAATAGTTTTCAATTCAAGGATTAATTACCATAAATTTCGTCACCTTGAAAATTTTAGGAGTAATCCCTTCGCGTTTTGGTTCTTCTCGTTTTCCGGGAAAACCGCTTATTGATTTAGCAGGAAAATCAATGATACAACGTGTATACGAGGGAGCCAGTCAATGTTCTGTTTTACACAAAGTTATTGTTGCCACAGACGATTCTCGAATCTTCGAACATGTTGAGAGCTTTGGAGGGAATGTTATCATGACCTCTGACGAACATATGTCGGGAACAGATCGCTGTGGAGAGGTTTTGTCTAAATTTCCAGAATATGATGTAATCGTAAATATTCAAGGTGATGAACCGCTCGTTAATCCCGCTCAGCTCGAAGAGTTGGTCGCTGCTTTTAAGTTGGAAAAAGTGCAAATTGTAACCTTGGCAATTGCTCTCAAATCGGCACAAGAACTGTTTAATCCAAATAGAATTAAAGTCGTTTCCGATGCCAATGGAAATGCACTCTATTTCAGCCGACATGCCGTGCCGTTTGGTGCACAAATGCCTCAAGACCATTGGATGGATAAGTTTCCATACACGCGCCACATTGGTTTGTATGCCTACCGCAGCCAAACTTTGAGAAAACTCGTGAAATTGAAGCCTTGTGCTTTGGAAAAACAAGAGTCCCTTGAACAGTTGCGTTGGATGTATTACGGCTATCCGATTCATGTGAAAATCACCGAAATAGAAACACCTAACATCGATTCACCAGAAGATGTTGAAGAGGTTTTGGAAATGCTAAAGTAATTACTTTTTCACAAACAATTTAGAATAAAGCCCTTCAGCATTTTCTACTCGAATCACGTATGTTCCTGTTCCTAAATCGGAAGTTTGGATGGTGTGGTTGGTTAAGTCAATCCCACTTTCTTCATAAACGATTCGACCTACTGCATCCAGAATGGTTACATTACTCAATCCCAGTATTTCACTGCTCAAGGTGATATATGTTGATGCTGGATTGGGGTAAACCAAGAATACATTCAACTCCGACTCAAATAAGTTCGCACTGACATTGCTGTTTCCAATAGTTACCGTAAGCGAGTCCGTGCAGTTCTCGTCTGTATATGTAAGCGTATATTCTCCTGGAGCCACATTATTGAGTTCACTCGTGTTGGTGCTCCAAAGTAAGGTGTAAGCGCCTTGATTTCCCGAAACAGTAACTACTGCCGAACCATTGCTTTGATTGTTGGTAGCATCGGTAACTGTTACGGTAAGCATCAACGGATTAATGGAGCAATTTTGAGTCAATACTAAATTTGTTGAAGCTGTGGCTGCCATAAAATTGGTATAATCCAAACAAGCGTCCTTCAGGTAATAATTCAGCCAAGGCGTAATCAAGGAATTCATCAGTGCTTGTTGTTCAATTCTTGAAAGCGTAATGCCTGTTGAAGCTGAGCCTTCTCCAAAATCGCAAAACACATTGGTGTTGGCAAAATAACAATGTGCGCCACCAATCAGGCTCACTAATGATTTACATTCAGAATCCAAGGCCTCATAAATGGGAATATGGTGCTCACTGGGTGGGGTTACGCCGTCGGATGAGCCACTTAAAATCAATGCAGGAACGGTGACATTTTCAGCTGCTGTAATGGCCGAGGGATTCGTCTCTGCTGGAGCCAAACCAATAATCGTTTTGATGTTGGTGTTGTTTTGAGCCGCAAGCATTGTTGCGCCACCACCCATGGAATGACCCATGATAGCACTATTCCCATTGATTTTTTGATAAAACGGTGAAAGTGTATTCGCGTTTTCTGCCAATAGTTTTTCCGACACCAAAGCCAAGTCCAATCCAAAATTGTTGTGACTTGGGGCTGGAAATAATCCGCCTTCTGTTTTTGGGAAAATCATGATGTATCCCTGAGGCACCAAATGATGCCATACATTTTGATATGCCGACCACTCCATGGCAAATCCATGACCAAATACAACAATTGGAAACTGCCCAGAAGCAACAGGAGTATTAGTGCCAGCGCTTGTGGCGGGATAATAAACAGCGCATTCAATTTGTCTGCCCGGACCAGCACCACTTCCTACACCGCCTGTTCGGTCGGGGTCATTGTATGTTATGGTTTGTGTGCCAATGGCAAACTGTGAAAGCGCGATTTGAGCGAATAAAATTGCGACTAATAAGGTACTTAATTTTGTCATGAGATTAATTTTTAAACCTATAGTTTAATGAATGGTAAGCTTTTCTTGTTGTTTTCACTATGCACAACAACAAAGTAGCTTCCTGGTTCAAAATCTTGCGTGTCAATTAAAATTTCGCTGGCTTGCACTTGTTTTTTTGTAAAAACCACACGACCAGCACTATTCACAATTTGAACATCGTAAGTGCCATAAAGCCCCATTTGAATACTGATGTTGCTTTTGCTTGGATTTGGATACAATTTGAATTCAGGAATCGAAGTGGTAATCGTATGGGCAGTTAAATTGGCTACACTCACGGTTTGCACCAATTGGCATCCAGTGGCTAAATTGGTAATGGTGAGGGTATATTCAGTTTCTGATTCTACGTTCTCCAAGATTAAACCCGTGTGGTTGGTGCTCCATAAAACACTGTATTCACCTGCGTTGTTGTTTACAAATGACAATTCAAATTGATTGGACGTGCTGTTGTAATTCAAATCGATTTCAATGCCATTATTGTTGGTTGTATTGAAAATATGTCGCGCTATCAATAAGGCAAACATCACGCAACCTCCATGGTCTTGCGGACCAATTTCTACTGCTTCAATCGAATAATTCGAAGAGGCCGACCAAGCTGCCTGCGCATTTACGGCATTGGTGTAATGCACTTGTTCGTCGCCCGTGCAATATGCCATTACTACTCGGGTTTCAGGCACCCAAGCCAACAAATCATTTTCGTTCAATTTTTCATTGAATAAATGGGTTCCAGCGATAAATTCATCGCGAACAGCAGGCTGAATCATATCCAAAGGTATCGGAGCGCACTGATTGTTGATGTAGCCCATATTGTAACTGTGACCATAAAACAGATTCGGGAACATGCTTGCATAGGGTTCAATAAAAATATCCGATAAATTTTCATACAACTCAGGATAGATGGATTGATACCCCATGATGATATAGGGTAAATAGCCAGGTGTGGCATAAGGTTGACCACTATTGATGAAGTCCGTTTGAGCCCCTGATAAATTGTACGCGCCTGAAAGTGGGGCAATGGCTGTAACCGTAAACTCGTCGCTGTATAACTCTTCAATCACTTTGGCAGTATGGCATGTCGTGGTTCCTCCTTGCGAATATCCAAAAAGGAAAATCTGATCGCTCAATTCAACGTCTATGTTTTCATCTTCCGGAATGATTTCTCGAGCTGCACGCATCAAGTTGATGGACGCGTGTGCCTCTGTCCATCCATGCATATACGGATGCAAATTGATGGTCGAAGCACCGAGACCTACATGATCTGGAGCCAAAACAACATTGCCTTCTGAAGCAAAAAGAATACAAATATCTTTTTCACTGCTGTTGTAGGATGGAACATTGAGTTTCTTGCTTGTTGTGCCGTGCATGTAACTGGTGAGTGGCGCAGGACAAGTCATGTTTTTTGGAACCACCATAGCGCCAGATACAACAACCATACTGTCTTTATATTCAGTGGTGTACAAGACGCGGTAAAAGTCAACCCCGTATTCTGGTACTATAATGCCACTCGGTAAGCCCATTTCAGTAATGAGGCTGTTGATATTTTCGACCGAATAAGTTTGTATAAGCTCATAGCTTACAGTGACTTGCGCGAAAACTGACGTTTGAATGAGAAACGTAATTAAAAATAGATGTCGTTTCATGCTAAATTGGGATTATAGGAATTTTAAGCTCCGAAGATATTAATAAATTCGTTCAATCTTGAAATTAGCTACTTATGGCGTTGTCTAGAAGCTTGAACTCAATCACAATCAAAACCGTTTATCACCAAATCTATTCTAGGTTTTCATACAATTTTACAAAAACCTAGAAGGTCGAATTTAAGAGCTGAAAGTTGGTCAATTTTTCCTTCAATTTTCTTGCTAATTCAATTATTTACAGTAAATTTGCAGCCCGAAAAAAGGGGCTGATGCCGGATAATCAGCCAATATGTTAAACCACTTTTGAGGTTCCGGTGCTTCAAAATACAAATTTTAAAAAGCCATATGGCAAATGAAAATCAAACAATGGGTATCGCCGATTTCGATTGGGATGCCCTAGATAAAGGAGGATATAAAGCCTCTGATCGTGAAGCACTTTCTAACAAATATGACGAAACTCTTAGCGCTATTGCTGAGAAAGAAGTTGTAAAAGGTGAGGTTCTTGCTATCACAAAAAAAGAAGTTGTGGTAAACTTGGGCTACAAGTCTGAGGGTATCATTCCTATCAACGAATTCCGTTACAATCCTGATTTAAAAATCGGTGATGTTGTGGAAGTTTATATCGAACAACAAGAAGACAAAAATGGTCAGCTTGTTGTTTCTCACAAAACTGCTCGCACACACAACTCTTGGGAGCGAGTTAATGATGCTTTGGAAACAGGTGAAATCATCACGGGTTATGTTCGTTGTCGTACGAAAGGTGGTTTGATCGTTGACGTATTTGGCATTGAAGCATTCTTGCCAGGTTCTCAAATCGACGTTAAGCCAATCCGTGATTACGATATCTATGTTGGTAAAAACATGGAATTCAAAGTAGTGAAAATTAACGCTGAGTTCCGCAACGTTGTTGTATCTCACAAGGCGCTTATTGAAGCTGAACTTGAAGAACAGAAAAAAGCAATTATGTCTGGTCTTGAAAAAGGTCAGGTTCTTGAAGGAACAGTTAAAAATATCACTTCATACGGTGTGTTCATCGACTTGGGTGGTGTTGACGGTTTGATTCACATCACAGACCTTTCTTGGGGTAGAGTAAATCACCCAGAAGAAATGTTGGAATTGGATCAGAAGTTGAACGTGGTTATCTTGGATTTTGATGACGAGAAAACACGTATCGCTCTTGGTTTGAAACAATTGCAACCACACCCATGGGATGCTTTAGATGCCAATATGAATGTTGGTGATAAAGTAAAAGGTAAAGTAGTTGTTTTGGCTGACTATGGTGCATTCATCGAAATTGCTCCAGGTGTTGAAGGTCTTATCCACGTTTCTGAAATGTCTTGGTCTCAGCACCTAAGAACAGCTCAGGATTTCTTGAAAATCGGAGATGAGGTTGAAGCTGTTATCTTGACTTTGGATAGAGAAGAACGCAAAATGTCTTTGGGTATCAAGCAATCTATGCCAGATCCATGGGAAGGAATTGAAAGCCGTTACCCAGTTGAATCACGTCATAAATCCAAAGTGCGTAACTTTACAAACTTCGGTGTTTTCGTTGAATTGGAAGAAGGCGTTGATGGTTTGATTCACATTTCTGACCTTTCTTGGCAGAAAAAAATCAAGCATCCATCTGAGTTCTGTAAAGTGGGTGAAGAATTGGAGGTGGTTGTGTTGGAAATCAACAAAGACGACCGCAGAATTTCTTTGGGCCACAAGCAGTTGGAAGAAAACCCATGGGAAGTATTTGAAACAATCTTCGGAGAAGGTTCAGTACACCAAGGTACAATCATCGATATGAAAGACAAATCGGCTATCGTTTCATTGCCTTATGGCGTTGAAGGCGTATGTCCAGCGAAGCACTTGAAAAAGGCTGAAGGTGGAAACGCTAAGGTAGAAGACCAATTGGATTTCAAGGTGATTGAATTCAACAAGGATGCTAAGAAAATCGTTGTTTCTCACTTGGCAACTTATGAAGAAGTAGCTGACGAAAAGCCAGCTGCTAAGAAAAAAGGTGCTGAAGGTGCTGCTAGTGCTGGTGGTGGAACTGCTCAGGCGGTGAAAGCCATCAACCAAAACACAGAGAAATCTACTTTGGGCGACCTTGATGTTCTTGCAAAAATGAAAGCTGAAATGGAAAAAGGAGAATAATCCTCTTCCATGATATACTGAGAATCCCTTCGTTCATTGAGCGAGGGGATTTTTTTTGTTTTATGATTTAATACTTCTGCACCTAGCTTTTCAACCTTTGCTCTAAAATGTGTATTGAAGTCCTCCTTTTATGCCTATATTTGGCATCTATAAAACCCTGTTAAAATGAAAAAAAATCAATTTTTTTCTGCTGTTTTTTCACTTTTTGTTTTAAGTGTAGGAGCACAGACAAGCGAACAAAATCCATCTATTGCCGAAGTTGAGTATAAACAAAACACAAAATTTGCAGTTACAGCTCCTTTAAGAGATATTGCGCCACAATATGCGCACATTACTGAAGAAGAGTTGTGGTCGAAACATGCCGATACCCTAGGACCCATTAGAAGACCGCGCCCAGAAGTAGTCAATGCAAACGCTTTACCTTACGGTCCCGACCCAGTGGCACAAACAGAAATGGGAATAGGAGGCATGAGAGCACCTCTTGTCAATATTAACGGACAGTCAGGAGCATTTCCACCAGATCCAACGGGAGCTGCAGGACAAAATCACTACGTACAAGGTGTGAATACAAGTTATCGTATTTACAATAAAGATGGTTCAACTTCTGGTTTGCCGCCTTCACTGCCTTTGAGCTCATTGTGGCCTGGGTCTACGAGCGATGGAGACCCGATAATCATGTATGATAAACATGCTGACCGCTGGGTAATAACTCAATTTCAAGTTTCTGGGAACCAAATTTTGTTTGCTGTTTCTCAAACACCAGATCCTACTGGAGCCTATTATACGTATGAGTATTCAATGACTTCATTTCCAGATTATCCGAAATATTCTATTTGGTCGGATGGATATTATATGACCTCAAATTCATCTTCTCAAAGCGCCGTAGTTTTTGATCGCCAGAAAATGTTGGCTGGTGACCCAACGGCGGGTAGCATTCGCCTGAATTTTCCTTCAGGTGTTTCCTATCAGTTTAAAAGTGTATTGCCTGCCGATGCAGATGGTGTTTTGCCTCCTTATGGTACTCCTTGTTATATGTTTCATATCCAAGATGATGCTTGGGGCGGTGTGTCTTTCGATCATATTAAGGTGTTTAAATTTCAAACCAATTGGGACACCCCAAGCAGTTCGAGCGTAACCATCTCTCAATCGATTCCAACGCAGCCTTTTAATGCAAATTTTACTCAATCTTGGAACGATATTCCGCAACCAGGCACAACACAACGTTTGGATGCCATTGCAACAGTTTTTACATACAGAGCGCAATATATGCGTTGGACAGGCTACAATACCATGATGCTTTGTCATGTGGTTGATGTTAATAACGCATCAGGAATAGCCAATAAAAGAGCGGGAATCCGTTGGTATGAATTGCGTCAAGTAGGCGACGATGGTGAATGGACAATTCACCAACAAGGCACCTATGCGCCTGGAAATGAACACCGTTGGATGGGCAGTATAGCTATGGATAAATATGGCGATATTGCAATGGCTTATTGTATTTCAAGTTCTACGGTGTATCCTTCAATTGCTTATACAGGTCGCTATTCTTGGGGTGCGCCAGCAACGATGACGCAACAAGAGTTTTATGCTGTAGAAGGCACGGGCTCACAAACAGGCGGTAATCGTTATGGTGACTATTCCCATATGAGTTTGGATCCAACTGATCAAAGTATTTTTTGGTTTACTGGCGAGTATTTAGGGACGAATGGAGCAAGACGCACCCGTATTTTTTCTTTCAGAATGGGAGATATAGTTGAAGTTGCCGAACATTTGATTGACCAATTGGATTGGCAAATTAAAACCCTAGATGATGCATTTGATGTTCAGATTATTGGTTTGCCAGAAGGTGAAAGTGTGCAGTTGGATTTATTCGACGCCATGGGAAAATTGATTGAAACCAATCTATATACCGTTACTGACGGACAAGTAGGCAAAGTATTTGATGTGTCTGGTTTGCCAGCAGGTACTTATATGATTCGTCTGGGCAATGAAAATTTCCAAGACGTTAAAAAAGTGATTAAACAATAAGCAGCTATGAAGCAAATAATTTTCGCCTTCTTGGCAGCCACGGTTTTTCTTTTCGGATTTTCCGCTTGTGGCAACAAAAAGAATGATTCAAGCGCTGAAAACGCAAATATGATGATGGATGGTGAAGTAATCATTTCACAAAAAGATGGCGCGTGTGCCTTGTGGATTATGACGACTAAAACGTCTTCGGTTGCCGGGTTTTATCCTGTGAATTTAGATGACCAATTCAAAGTCAATGGTTTAAAAATAGCATTCAATTATTCCGATAGCCGCGCTCCATTACCCGAAAGTTGCCAAACTTTGAAAGCGATTGTAATCAGTGAAGTGAAGATTTTGAAATAGATTTCAACCTATTTTTTCTGTATTGGATATGAGCATTACTAACGTAGTGGTGTTCATATTCTTTTTTTATAATGCTTGATTGCCGCTCACTTGCATGTAATTTTGTTTAGATTATTCATCAATAAAGTAAAAGAACATGAATCGTATTTGGCTTTTAACCCTTGTTTTGGCTTCATCATTGGCAATTGTTTCATGCAAGCCCGTTTATAAATGCGGCGATCCTAAACCTGAAAGATTTTCTGCTGGTAATAGATTGAATGACGTGGTGAAAGAACGTGATTTGCTTTGTGATCAATTGAAAACACAGGAGTCTGAGAATTTTAGATTGTCCCAACGCGTCGAAGATTTGAGTCGCGATTTGACTTTATTACGCTCCACCAACACGACACTCGAAAATGAATTGGCTTCTTTACAAAGAGAAAATCAGCGCCTCAAAGATGAATACGAAGCGATGAAAAAGGAGCTGATTGAATTGCAGGCAAAATTCGCCAGTTTATATACAGACAAGGGTTTGGATGCACAAATGTTCAATGAGCGTTTGCGCGAGAAAGAGGCGGCTCTAGAAGCGAAAGAACTGTTAATTGCAAAAAATGAGGCCTTGTTGCGTCAACGCGAATTGGAGATTCAAGAGCGTGAATTGGCCATTCTTGATTTGCAACGTCGTTTAGACAAGCAAGACTCGATAACCAGAAGCATAAACGATGCCTTGCGCAATGCCTTAGTTGGTTTTCAGTCTGATGAAATTAGCATTGAAATGCGCGATGGTAAGGTTTACTTGTCCTTGTCTAATAAATTGTTATTCAAATCGGGTAGTGTTGATATTGAAGCCAAAGGAAAAGATGCCATCCGTATTTTAGGAGAGGTGCTGAAGAAAAATCCAGACATCGATGTAATGGTTGAAGGTCACACCGATAATGTGCCCATCAAAACTTCTTTATACAAGGACAACTGGGATTTGTCAGTAGCTCGAGCCATTACCATTGTTCGCATGTTGACCTCCAATTATGGCATTTTGCCCATGCGTTTAACTGCTGCAGGAAGAGGTGAATATATGCCCAAAGCTTCAAATGACACACCAGAAGGACGCGCATTAAACCGCAGAACAGAAATTATCCTTACGCCAAATCTGGATAAAATCATGAAAATTATCGGCGAATAAAACCCGTATAACCCAAAACAATAAAGCCTGTGAATTTCACGGGCTTTTTGTTTTTTCAGACAAATCAAAGCGTGTTTTACTTCTCCACCAAAACCAAGTCAATTGTGCGTTTTCTCAAATCAATATCTTTTATTTTTACGCGAACCGCAGATCCCATGGTGAAAGTATTGCCTGTTTTGGAACCAATAATTTGATAGTTTTTTTGGTCGAAACTATAACGGTCTGATTGAATATCATCCAAGGTAACCATGCCTTCACAACGATTTTCAGACATTTCCACAAACATACCAAAGTCGGTGATGCCCTGAACAATACCATCGAATGTTTCGCCAACGGAATCCTTTAAATAAAGCACTTGGAAATACTTGGTTGAATCGCGCTCGGCATCTACAGCTTTTCGCTCCATGCGCGATGCTTGTTTACAAATTGTAGTCAATTCGGCTTGCGAATAAGGAGGTCGCTCACCCAATAGTTTGGATTGCAACAAGCGGTGGATCACCAAGTCGGCATATCTCCTGATGGGGGAAGTGAAATGTGTATAATAGTCAAATGCCAAACCGTAGTGACCGATATTTTCAGTATCGTATGCCGCTCTAGCCATGGTGCGTATGGCCATGCTTTGAATAATGCCGTATTCATTTTTAAAGCGAATATCTGAGAGCAATTTATTCATGCTCAAGGCCAATTGGTCTTCGCGATAACTCGGCAATTCGTATCCAAATTTATCAATGAATAATTTGAATAATTCAATTTTGGATTGGTCTGGCGTATCGTGCACGCGGTAAACAGACACAGGTTTTTCTTGCTTGGATTCTGTCTTGCTCAAGAACATTGAAACATGCTTGTTAGCCAAGAGCATAAATTCTTCAATCAGTTTATGGGCGTCTTTGGACACTTTTACGATCAATTCTTCTGGTTGACCAAATTCATCCAATTTGAATCTAACTTCTTCAGATTCAATATTCATGGCCCCGTTTTTTAAGCGTTCCTTGCGGTATTTTTTGGCAATGCGATCCAAATCCAAAATTTCGGATTTCAATTCTTCTGATTTGCCCTCTATTACTTCTTGAGCCTCTTCATAAGTGAATCGGCGGTTGGAGTGAATGACTGTTCTGCCAAACCATTGGTTCACTATTTTGTCTTTGGCATCGAATTCAAATACAGCGGAAAAAGCCAATTTATCTTCATTGGGACGCAACGAACATGCAAAATTGGACAACTGCTCGGGCAACATGGGCACAACGCGGTCAACCAAATAAACGGAATTCGAACGTTTTTGAGCTTCTATATCCATCGGGCTTCCTGTTTGCACATAATGACTAACGTCAGCAATATGAACGCCGATTTCCTTGTTGCCATTTTCCAAAAATCTGTACGACAAAGCATCGTCAAAATCTCTTGCGTCTAATGGGTCGATGGTGAAAGTCAAAATATCTCGAAAATCTTTTCTACCCACGATCATGTCTTCTGTGATTTCAGCAGAAACAAATTCAGCTTGTGCAATCACTTCCTGCGGGAATTTTGGATTTATGCCATTTTCAACCAAAATACTGATCATTTCAGCGTCGTTGGTACCGGGCATACCTAATATTTCCACAACTTCTCCATTCGGACTTTCTGCCCCATGCGGCCAATCCAAAACTTTAACCATGACCTTTTCACCATTTCTGGCTTTACCAATTTTGTCTTTGGGTATATAAATATCCACATGCAGACGCATGTTGTCTGGTCTTAAAAATGCAAATCGCTCACTAACAGATAATTGTCCAACCACAAACTCGCGTTCTCTGGCTACAATCTCAACTACTTTACCTTCCACTCTTCGTCCGCTAGTGTTGATGATTTTCACTTTTACGCGGTCGCCATGTATGGCATATTGGGTGTTTTTTGGATTGATGTAAATATCTTCATCTTGATTTTCAACAAGTAAATAAGCCGCACCACGTGGCGTAAATTCTAGTATACCTTCAACGGTATTCGCACCGCCATTGTAGCGAAATTTGCCACGATTCACTTCTTTTAAAATTCCAGTAGCTGCTAAATTTTCTAATATTTGATAAATCTGACGTTTGGTCTGCTGGTCATCTGCCATCAGAATTTTACTCATGATTTTGTAATCGAGAATTAATTCTGGATTTTGTTCAAAATAGTGCATAATGCCGTCGCGAAGCGTAGATTTTTCTTTTCCTGATGCTTGATTGTGTTTTTTGCTCGGACCTTTTCTATGTTTTTTTGACATATAATTGTTTTATAATCACAAAGGTAAAGCAAATTAGAGTGCCATCGCGATATGCGCAGTATATGATTTGTGTCATATTCAATTTTCTTCTTAGCCATAAGTATTATATTTGTCTTGAAAATCACAAAAATGAATGCCGAATTTCTGGCATGAACTTTGTTAAAATCCGAACAATAAATTGGAGTTAACAAAAAATTAACAAAGTCAGTGACTCCCCAAAATTTAGAATTATGAAAACGAAAATGAATGTATTGTTGTTTTTAGGCGCGATGATGTTTATCAATTTTGCCAGCATTTTTGCTCAAGGCGATTTTAAAAAGACCTGCGCTGTTTTGAATGTAGAAGCTACAAAGAGTATTCGCTTGAAAATGGCGGCGCTCGATAATTTAACGGCTGGCACTATGGTTCGCCGCGAATTGGAAAAGCTTTCGATCTATCAGGTGGCGTATCGCCAAGATATGGAGCGCGTTGTTAGCAATGCCAAATTAGATGAGTGTTTTGATATTAATTGTTTGATTGAAACAGGTGAATTGTTACAAGTGGAGCGCGTGGTGAGTGGTTCAATTGAATATGTTGAAGGTTCTATTGTTGTTTCACTGAGAGAGGTAGATATTGCTTCAAAACGCGTAAGTAATTCTATTTCTCGCGAATTCCGCTTTCTGCCAGACCAATTGAAGGCCATGGTCGAAATCACCTTGCGCCAGATGTATAGTTTGCCAGTGGATGAGGCCTTGAATAAATCGCTTACCTACCAATATAGTCGCGACGAGTTGGTGAATAATCCCGGTGTGAATCGTTTGAATTTATCTGGATTTAGAATTGGTATGGTGGGAATTTTGGGCGAAAATAGAGAAATCATGAAAGCGCCTCGTTCACAAGGTGGTTTTGATTCCAAAGCAGTCATGTTTCAATTTGGCTACCAGTTTGAAACACAATATTTGAATCAAGGTCGTTTGCAGGCACTTTTTGAATTCATCCCTATGATTACGGGTATTGAGCAAGGATTATTTATTCCTTCTTTAACACTTTTGCATGGTATTCGCGACAATAAAACAGGTGTTGAATTTGCCTTTGGTCCTAATTTTGCGCTGGCTCAAGTGGCTAGTGGTTATTTCGACAACAACGGAGACTGGAGATTGCACTCTGAATGGGAGCCAGCTTTTCCTGACCAAACGCCACCTGAGTATGTGAATCGTCTTGATAGTCGTGGGGATTATACCGTGAATGTAGGTTTCGTTTTGGCTGCTGGTTTCAGTTTGAAGTCGGGTAATCTCAACGTTCCTATCAATGCATTTACTGTAATGCATAGAAAATCTTACCGCGTTGGTATTTCTATTGGTATCAACGGCAAAGGAAGATAAAATAGGAATTAGAAAAAGTAATCCGCTGCTCTTTGGGTAGCGGATTTTTTTTATCATTGTGCTATGTTTAAACGTCTTTCTTTTCCATCGCCGTTAACCATTGCCTTATGGCTTACTGCATTTGTGTTCATCCTTGCGTTGTTGCACAAAATGCAAAGTGGAACATCATGGATGGAGGGTGCTCACGATTTGTCTTTGGCGTGGTACTCAGGATTGTGGGGCAATTCTGCTGGTGGGCTTTATTTTGCTTTTCAAATGATTTTGATTTTGGTTTTGGGTCATGCATTGGCCCTAACCTCAGTTTTTGGAATGTTTATCAGCACCTTAACGCGATATTGCACCAATTCTGCGAGTGCTTCTATTACGATTTCTATAACAGCAATTGTTTTGGCCTACATCAATTGGGGATTGGCTTTGGTGTTGGCTGCTTTGATGCTGAAACATGTGCTCAAACAATTCCATTTGAGAAATCAACCCATTAACGTTGGTTTGGTAGGTGCTTCTGCTTATGTGAGTATGCTCGTTTGGCATGGTGGTTTATCGGGAAGCAGCCCTACTAAAGCCATGGAAGAGAATGCAGTAAAAGAGATGATGGTCCAGGCGGGTTATCAGGTGAATGCCGACTTTCCAGTGGTGATTCAAGCCAGCGAGACAATTTTTTCGGACATGAATATTGCTGTGTTTTTTGCTTTGCTGGTTTCGATTCCATTGCTCTTGTATGGGTTGTCTCGTTTTTTCAAAGCCAAAGAGGTTTTTATTGATGCGGCTCCAACAAATGAATTTGATGTGTCTTTTAAATTTCGCCTGAATTTATCTGCATTTGTTGGCATCATCATTCTTACCGTAGCAGTGATTGTAGCGGTCCACCAAAATACTACAACTGCGGCTGGCTTTTTAAATGTAAATTTCATTAATTTTTGTCTACTCGGTCTTGGGATTATTTTCCACAACGACTTAAAAAGATTTGCTGAAGCTGTTCGTGTCGCAATGGGTGATGCTGCCGGAATTTTAATACAGTTTCCGTTGTATTTCGGAATTATCGGATTAATGAAAGCTAGTGGTCTCTCTGATTTTCTCTCTGATGCATTTGTTTCGAACGCATCTGCTCAGTCTTTTCATGTGCTCGCATTTTTAAGTGCAGGACTTTTGAATTTTTTCATTCCGAGTGGGGGAGGCCAGTTCTATATTCAAGGTCCAATGTTGATTCAAGCGGCTAGTGAACTAGGACTGAGTATCCCAAAAACTATAATGGCATTGTCATATGGCGATCAGTGGACCAATATGTTACAACCATTTTGGGCGCTGCCTTTGCTCGGTATCACGAAAATTAAGTTGAAGGACATTTTTCCGTATTGTTTGGCTTTATTTGCGATTAGTGGAGTAATATTTATTATGGCTTTAATGGTCTTTTAGCTTGTTTTTTTCTCAAATCTCGACATCACTAAAATCAAAGCGACACCGATAAAAAATAGAAGTAGGGCATAGATAAACTGATTGTCTCCTTCGAAATTTGAGGGTAAAACAGGCTGCAAAAGCCATTCTTCTCTGCCGTCGCTGTGGATATGAATGGGCGCACTACCCATTTTGTTTTTCCAAGGCCAAATTTTGTTTAATGAACCCAATAAAAATCCGGTCAATACAGCCAAAGTTTGTGTCCGTTTGTTATTCAGTAGCCATTTTAATAGACGCGAAAAACTCAGGAGTCCAACAGCACAGCCCAATCCAAAAACAGCCAACATTTTTATGTCGCGATCGTGGATGGCATTGATAACGATTTGATAAACGCCCAGAACGAGCAGGATAAAAGCACCAGAAACACCGGGCAGTATCATGGCGCAAATGGCAATCGTTGCTGAAAAAAAGATATAAATCAGATTGTCGCTGCCTTGAAGCACATCCAAAGTCGTAATCCAATAAGCTAAAACCGCCCCAGCTAGAAACAGGATAGTATTGCTGATGTTGTAGCTTTTTATTTGTTTACCAACCAACCAAATGCTTGCCAAAACCAATCCAAAAAAGAAGCTCCAAATAAGCACGGGGTGATTTTGCAAAAGGTAAGTGATTGGTGCAGACAACAAAACTATTGAAGTTACCATTCCAAGAAACAAAGCCAATAGAAACGTGCCATCGATTTGTTTCCATGCAGCCCCGAGACCTTCATTTTTCAACGTTTTCAGCACAGAAAAGTTGATGCAGTTTATGGCACCCAAAAGTCGATCGTAGATGCCAGTGATAAAAGCAATTGTTCCCCCTGAAACGCCAGGTACAATATCAGCGGCTCCCATGGCCATGCCCTTGAAAAATGTTGTTAAGGTTTGAATCACAATTCTGAATTTAGATTGGGTGCAAAGTTAGAATTTATCTTGTGTGCTCAATTGCATGTTGCAACATCTCATTCTTTGTCTATTTTTGAATTTTTTAATCTATGTTACAAAAGATACGCGAAATTCGAGAACACGCTCAGGGAATCTATGATTTAGCTGTGAACCGTGAAGTAGGTGTTTTCACTTGTTCTGGTGACGGTTTTGTTGTGCTTTGGGACGTAGAAAGTGGTAAACAAAATCCATTTGCGGTTAAAACTTCTGTTCCTGCTTATGCTGTTGCGAATTCAGAAGAGCTTCTTTTTATAGGACTCAATAATGGTGATTTACATTGGATTAACCTCAATTCTAAAGAGGAAGTCAAATTTTTTCAGCAACATAGAAGTTCCATTTTTAGCTTGGTTTTCGACCAAAAGAATGCTATTCTTGTGAGTACGGATGCCGACGGCTTTGTTGGTGTTTGGGATACAGTAAACATGAAACTGAACCTGTTTTTTCAGATTCCAATTGGAAAAATTAGGGCTGTGGCATTCAGTAATGATTCTAAATTATTGGCTCTGGGTGGACAGGATGGCTCAATTGTGATTTTTGAAACCGAATTTTTTAATGAAGTTCATCGATTTTACGCACATCAAGATGGTGTTACTGCGCTTGCCTTTCACCCGGATGGGACTTCGATTTTGTCAGGGGGAAAAGATGCTTTTTTGCGTCTTTGGGATATAAGTACATGGACGAAATTGAAGGCATTTCCAGCGCATTTGTATGCCATTTACGGAATTGCTTTTTCTCCAGATGCATCTTTGGTTGCAAGCTGCAGCAGAGATAAAACGATAAAAATTTGGAACGCAGTTGATTTTTCAATCAATCAAAAGCTTGATGTGAAAGCTGGAGGTCATCAGCACTCAGTGAATGCGATTCATTGGTCAGAACAAGGATTGATTAGTGTTTCAGATGACAGACGGCTGATACTCTGGCAATAGCGCTGATAAATTCATACTTTTGTAACAAAATATGTGGAATGGCTAACATTTTTAAATTCAATGGTTTTCGTCCCGTGGTGCACGAAAGTGCTTTTATTCATCCCAATGCATGTGTCACGGGCAATGTGATTATTGGTAAAGATGTTTATGTGGGTCCTGGTGCTGCTCTGCGTGGTGACTGGGGACAAATCATCATAGAAGACGGTTGCAATATTCAAGAAAATTGTACCATTCATATGTTTCCAGGAACAACAGTTTTGTTGAAAAAGTCAGCGCATATTGGTCACGGCGCGATTATTCATGGCGCTACAATCGGTGAAAATGTCTTGGTAGGCATGAATAGCGTGGTGATGGATGAAGCCAATGTTGGTGCTGGTTCAGTAATTGGTGCCTTGTGCTTCGTGCCCGCAAAAATGAATATCCCAGAGCGTTCCGTTTTGGTTGGAAATCCTGCGAAAATTGTGAAAGAAGTGAGCGATGAAATGTTGGACTGGAAAACCAAGGGAACGCAGCTTTATCAATCCCTACCTCAAGAAATGCGTGATTATTGGGAGCCATGTGAACCACTGCGCGAAGTTGAAACCAATAGACCAACCCAAGAGAAAATGTTCGAGACTTGGGAACGAATTAAGTCGAAGCAAGATTGATATTTAGGGCTTGCTGGTAAATGCTTATATTATGTACTATCAACGAATTACAGTAGATATTTAGAGGGTTAAATGCAAATCGAATCTTGAATTTTGTAGCGTTTTCGTCAAAAAAAATCTTGCACAAGGTTCATAAAAATGAACTACTCAGCTGCACATCACTTTTGTCGTCAAAGCCAGGACGGCTGTACTAATGTACTATCCGCCTGACTTTTCCTAAAAATTGACGCACATCTGAGTTTACCATCAAGCCCTATTTAGGTTTAAGCACAAGCCTTTATTTTCCATCAATCCATTCCCATCCTAATCATTTCGAATTTAACTATATAAATTCAAGTCATTCCCTATTAATCCCATTCTAATCATTTCGAATTGAACAATATAAATTCAAGTCATTCCCTATTAATCTCAATCAATCAATCTCAGTCAATCTCAATCAAAATCAATTCAGATGAATCCCAATCAATCAGAATAATTTCCATTCAATCCCGATCAGACTTAATCAACCTCAATCAATTCTGGTAAACCTTGATAAACCGTAAGATACTACAACGAAAATAACCCAACCGCACATCGCAAATATTTTTGAGCTTGGGAGCCAAATTGAATGCGATGTTGCACAATACTAACCTCTACAATACTACTACCTAATCCCACTCGTTCTTTTTACAGTATAAATTGAACATGGGACAAGAATATATTGTGCTGCGGCTGAGTTTTCGTTGTGCGGCAACACTAAACGAAATCTTCCTCTTCTGCTTCTGCAGAAACTGTTGCTTTTGCTGTTTTAACTCCACTGCTAGGCACAATCGCCAATTTGATTTGTTCCTCCAATTCGAGCATTAAATCTGGATTGTCTTGAATAACACCTTTTACAGCATCTCTTCCTTGTCCAAGTCTTGTTTCACCATAAGAGAACCAAGAGCCTGATTTTTTGATGATATTCAAATCAACACCTAAGTCTAGAATTTCTCCAACTTTTGAAATACCTTCACCATACATGATGTCAAATTCAGCTTTTTTGAAGGGTGGAGCTACTTTGTTTTTTACCACTTTCACTTTTACGCGGTTACCCAAGATTTCCTCCCCATCTTTAATTTGGCTCGATTTTCTTATGTCGAGGCGGATGGAAGAATAGAACTTCAAAGCGTTTCCACCTGTTGTTGTTTCAGGATTTCCAAACATCACACCGATTTTGTCGCGTAATTGGTTAATGAAAATACAGCAACAATTTGCTTTGCTGATAGAACCCGTGAGCTTTCTTAATGCTTTTGACATTAATCTTGCTTGAAGACCCATTTGTGAATCACCCATTTCACCCTCAATTTCTGCTTTTGGCGTAAGTGCAGCCACAGAGTCAATCACAATCAAATCAATCGCGCCAGAGCGAATCAAATTGTCTGCAATTTCTAAAGCTTGTTCACCATTATCCGGTTGTGAAATCAAGAGATTCTTTGTGTCAACCCCTAATTTTTCAGCATAAAACTGATCGAATGCATGTTCAGCATCTATAAAAGCAGCTATGCCTCCTTGTTTTTGAACCTCAGCTATTGCATGTATAGCCAATGTTGTTTTACCTGATGATTCCGGACCATAGATTTCTACCACGCGCCCTTTCGGATAGCCATACACGCCCAATGCCAAATCTAGCGTTAATGAACCTGATGGAATCACATCTAGCTTTTCAATGGCGGCGTCGCCTAATTTCATAACTGCGCCCTTGCCAAATGTTTTTTCCATTTTCTCCATGGTCAATTGGAGCGCTTTTAATTTTTCTTTGTTGATGTCGTTTGTTGTTGCCATAACTAATTGTTTTTGCAAATGTAGGTTAGGTACTACGTAAACTTTTTACGCAGTGATATATTATTTCAATAAATCCAAAATTTGTTGTGTGTGGTTTTTCGTATCCACTTTGTCTATCACCTCTAAAATATGCCCGTCTTCGCCAATAATAAAGGTTGTGCGATGCACGCCATCATAGCTTTTGCCCATAAATTTTTTCGGACCCCAAACACCATAAGATTGGATGATTTCTTTGTCCGTATCTATGAGCAATGGGAAGTTTAATTGATATTTCTCAGTGAATTTTTGGTGACTACTTCCGCTATCTGGGCTAACTCCCAAAACGGGAATGCCGTGTTGTTGTAGCGTGGTTTCATGATCGCGCAAATTACATGCCTGTGCAGTGCAACCTGGTGTGTTATCCTTAGGATAAAAATAGATGACTAATTTTTTTCCTTCATAATTGCCCAGTTCATGTTCCATACCATGTTGGTCTTTTGCTTTGAAGTCGGGTGCCTTATCCCCTTTTTTTAGTGTTGCCATAATTCAATTGTGATTAAATTGTTGTCAAAATTAATGTTTATTTTTTAATCAACAAGAAAAATGTTGATTTTTTTATTGATTCCAACAAAGATAAGGGCGTATTGGTTTTTCTTTACGGGCTTTTCGATTCTTTTTTTACCTTAGTGCACCAATTCAAACTATGTCCACATTCATCCCAAAAATTGCTCAATTTGTAGCTGAGCATTATAATAACTACGCTCATTTAACCATTGTTCTTCCTTCGCGCAGGGCAGAAAAGTATATACAACAAGAATTGTTTGCGCTTCATGGTCATCCTATTTTTTCGCCAAATTTCATTACAATTGATCAATTTGCTAAGCGTTTGGTAGATGAGGATGTGGTGGATTCTGTTGATTTGTTGTTCCGTTTTTATAAGGTTTTCTTGGAATTGGGCAATGATGAAGACTTTGAAACTTTTTTGAATTGGGCACCTATGTTGATTGCTGATTGCAATGAAATCGATCGTTATCTTATTGATGCAAAGGCCTTGTTTAAGAATTTACGCGATATCAAAGAACTGGAAAATTGGTCGTTTGAACAGGGCAGGGCATTGAGCGATAGTCAGAGAAAATTTTTGGATTTTTGGGACCAGTTGAAAAGTTATTATGAGATCATCAACGCTGAGTTGGATGCTGCGAATTTGGCTTATTCAGGGTCTGTTTTTAGAAAAGCACTACATAATTTAGACGAACGTTTGGATACAGTTTTTCCCAATCAGGAATTTTTGTTTGCTGGATTTAATGCTTTGAGCGAGGCAGAATTGCAATTGATGGATCGTTTGGTGAAACGCGGAAGAGCCCAAATTTTGGCTGAAGCCGATGTGTTTTACATGAGCAATCTAAATCATGAGGCTGGCTTGTTTATTCGACGCACCAAAGAACGCATTCCTGAAATGCATGTGCTCGTTTCTGATAATTTAGCTGCTGCAAGCAAGCATATTGAGTTGATTGAGTGTGCTCAGTCGGGTAGTATGTTAAAGGTTACGCAGGACCTGTTATCAAAAATGTCAGCATCGGAGTTGAATGATACGGTATTGATGTTGGCTGATGAATCCTTGATTGTGCCAGCGATAAAACATTTGCCAAAATCTATTGGTAAAGCCAATATTACACTCGGTTTGCCTTTGAAACTGACTTCTTTGCGACCCTGGTTGGAATTGATTTTTGAGTTTCAGAATAATTTTGCTTATTTTAAAACCGATGCGCAGTACCACAAAACCTTGCTGTCATTTTTCCGCCATCCTTTTATGGATTGCTTGCTAACCGAAAATGATAAACAACTTGTTTTGAAGGAAGAACAGAACATCGTTCGTTTTAATAAAATCTTTACCAAGCTCAAAACGGATGCGTTTTCGGATGGAGTGCAAAAGGTCTTGAAATTGGTGTTTACTCCGTGGCAGCACAATTTTTCAAATGCATTACAAGTAATATTGGAATTGAATCAAGTCATTTTTGATGCGCTTAGCGAGGAGTTTGATTTGGTTGAAAGGAGCGCGCTTTTTCATTTTCAAGCGTCTATGATGCCTTTGAAACGTGTTTTTGAACAGGAATACGTGCCTCACATGACCCTGCGCAGTTTTGAAAAGTTCTTCAATATGCGCTGGATGCGTGAAAGTGTGGCCTATTATGGCAATCCGATTGAAGGTTTGCAAGTGATGGGATTACTTGAAACGCGCTTGTTGAGTTTTAAGAATTTAGTTGTTGTGGGATTGAATGAGGGCGTGATGCCACCAAAAAACAACATCAATAGTTTGATTCCCATGGATTTGAGGAGGTATTTTAATTTGCCCTTGCCTGCCGAAAAAGACGCACTTTTTGCACATCACTTTTATCGTTTGCTTTCTGATGCAGAACAGGTGCATATTCTTTATTCAACCAACCAAGGAGATGATATTTCTGCAGCTGAACCGAGCAGATACATCAAACAGATTGAATTGGAATTGGCCGCTCAACACCCACAAATAGAAATTGCTAAACGAGCGTATAATATTCCAGTCAACTTGTCGATTGATGAATTGTGTTTTGAAAACTCTTTGGCTGTTCAGAATCGCATTTTGGAACAATTTGAACACGGTTTGTCGCCATCGGCTATGAACAAATTCTTGGGCTGTTCTTTGGATTATTATTTTCGCTATGTACTCAAATATGCCGATGATGAGGAGGTAGAGGAACTTGTGGAGCACAGTACATTTGGGAGCGTAGTGCACGAGGTTTTGGAGTTTTTGTATCAGCCTTTTGTTGGCGGCGAGAAGCCTGTGAAAGCTAATGATATTCAAGCCATGCTCAAGTGTTACAGCGAGGAAGTTGACCAGCGATTCAGAAAGAAATTTGAGTCGAATGTTGAACTTTTTGAACGTGGCGCGATGTATTTCGCCAGTATAGCTGCAAAAAAACAAATCAAAAGATTTTTGAATCAAGAGTTAAGGTCACTGGCCTCAAATCCAGAGAAAGAACTGAGAATTATAGCGCTTGAACATTCCTTAATGCACACAATTTCGATTGATTTTGGTGGACTTGAAAGGGAAATCAAACTTTCTGGGGTTGTTGATAGAATTGACAAATGGGGCGATGAAATTCGAATTGTGGATTATAAAACAGGCGCCTGTAAACCAGAGCAAGTGGCTATGAGCGGTACTATGGCGAGT
>Ga0169931_10001735_pt1 | contig 35925 bp, 18 predicted proteins | sample Kivu_15m_20L_FD_129675 | JGI IMG/M metagenome (GOLD analysis project Ga0169931, IMG submission 129675) | Freshwater microbial communities from Lake Kivu, Western Province, Rwanda to study Microbial Dark Matter (Phase II) - Kivu_15m_20L... | ecosystem: Environmental > Aquatic > Freshwater > Lake...
CATCTATCTCCTCCACGAGGTTTTTCAACGCACGCTTCAGGGCTGGTGATGACTCGACAAGCTCCTTGGGATCAATGGACCTCTGGTGAGCCACGACAATCTGTTGCCGCTCCACCGGCCGCCCGATGATGTAGTTAAGGGCAAGCTCGGCTGCCTTGATCCTGACTCCATAGTCCGGAACCTCGTAGGCACATTGGGCCTTGCCCTCCCATTGGTGCCTTGTGGCCGTCAGGCCGGTTTCGATGGCCTTGACAATCTTCTCACGCATATCTTCGCGGTTGAAGGCTTGCTCCATCCAGTCGTGGACTTTCATCAGTTGTTGGCTTGGTTTCATAGATATGTCTTTAAGACGACCGAGTTGACCGACCTTTTTTTCCGATAAACACCGTCCCCATCCCGCGAGCCGGCCTCATTGGTATTCCCCTCAATGGTTGTAAGCCAAGGCCCCTGCTGCGCCTCGACGATCCCCGTGTGGGCGATACGGCCTCGCGAAGGAAAGTATATGCCGAAAACGTCCGCCGGATGCCCGGTGCGGCGTCTTTCACCTCCTTTGAGCCAATCCGGCGACCACGCACTTTTGGGCACGAGGCCTGAGAAGCCCGCTTCTCGGAAAACAAAAAAATTAAAAGCGGCGCACCAAGGGTGCCCAGGACCAAGCCCAACAGACGACAGGACTTCCTCAACAAAGCTCCCAGCATTGTTTCCCTCCTCTACCTGACCCACCAAGGGCCGTGCGACGGCAAGGACGGCTTCCCTTGGGTCTTTTGCTTCGGCTCCCTGTACCCAAGAAGCCAGCAGAAAATACGCCACAGCATATCTCATCTCCACCCCAGAAGGCATGTGACCGCGCCGGCGAATAAAAGCCCCCACACGGCCAGAGTGAGCCAGATCCTTTGCTCCGGGCGGATTACCCGCCAATCCTGAACCCACTTTTGAAGATCAATATGTTCGTTGAGGGTCGGCCACTCAATCTGAAGCACCATCCACGCCAGCCAGACCGCTGTCAGGTAGGCCACGGCTCCTGTAACTAAGCCATGCAAGGCGCCGGTATCGTAACGGCCAGCCGTCGGATCAATGGCTTGGATGAGGTTCCCGCCGAACCAAAAGGCCAAAACCCCGATGCCGAGGGAAATTGCCCCCTGGTGATTGCGAATCCAGTTCACCAGGGTATCCCCACCAGCTTGCGAAGCCCCCAAAGAATCGGGCCGCGAGCCGCGAAAATCAAAACCCCAATAAATAGACCCCTCCATATCCAAAGCTCCTTAAGTGCCTTTCTTTGCTTCTGCTTCCAGTAATCGGCCTTGCCTTGGAGCGTCGAAATCTCTTTTGCGTACTGATCGACAAGCTTCGTGTTGTTGGAGCATGCCTGCTCGGCTGCCGCAAGCTGTTCCTTGGCCTTTTTGATTGCGGCCGAAACATTCCCAGAGGATGCCCTTTCTGCTTCTTCTAAATAGACCCATGTCCTGTCAAAAGATGGATTCTTAATGTCGGTGGTGGAGCACGAGGAAAGCCCTAAAGCGAAAGCGAGAAATGCAAAAACTATTTTCATGCGCATGAAACCGACGGGGCTGATCCCGCTGGCAGACCCCCTCCGGCAAGCGACCCTCCGCTGGAACCGGTATCTTCGTTAAGAATCGTGAAAACCCTTGCGTTTCTTGCATTGTCTTGGGTTATTGCCTTTGAGGAATTAGACTTGGATGATTGCGAGGTTTCGCTTTGGCTCTTTATTCCGGATCGGCTCCCTGACTCCGAGCTTGAAGAAACCTCGTTTTCATTGCCTTGCAAAGAATCAGTGGTTACATCGGTCCCGTTGTCATTGATGGCGTCGGAGTCCGAGCTTAGCCGCGAGAGGACCTGATGACCCGTAATGACCTGAATTTCAAATTCTACAAATTCCGGAAGATCTACCATCATCCCAGCTGCTGGGTTCTGCTGGTTGTTTGATCTTGCAGTGGCAATCCCGCGCCTGACTTCGCGCAGGGTATCGCGGATCACCACGTCCAGATCGGTGGCAGCCGCTACACTCATGGATCACCCGGAAACTGTACAACCACAGGAACCCGGAACCGAATCACGCATCCGATGTCATCCTTTTCTGTCTGAATTTTTGACCCGCTCTGGCTTGAGGATCGGATAACCGAAGATGATCTTGACGAAGAACTTGAGGAAGACTTTGAATTGTTTGTGGTCCCATTCGAACTTCCGGTGTCGCTCTGGGTCGAACTTCCTGTTGCGTTTGAATTCCCGGTGTCGGTCCGGCAATTCGCCTCATTGGTTATACTCTGATTAGCTGTGTCAACTGCTTGAAAGGCCATAATTTACTCCTAGCAGGCCGTTGCCCCTGCCGGCACGGTTAACGCACCCATCGCAATCGGGGCACCGGTTGCCCCGGTTTCGTCTTCGAAGGAGGCAATCTGCCTTCCCCCGCCAGCAGCATTCGCTCGGGTCCCCGCACTTAAGTCCAGGTCTGAATTGCTTTGTGAGTTGGACGACGACTGCGTTGCCGAACTACTTTCAGAAGAGGAACCTGAAGCTATTAAGGTTTCGCTGTCAAACTCGGAGCCGGCCTGAGATTCCCCTTGCGATTGGGTGCCCGTGTTCGACGTGGATATGATTCTAGAGAACTCGTTGGCTTGGTAAGACAAAATTGCGTTAATCTCAAAATCAATTCCCTCGGGAAGATCCACCATCATATTTGTCGCGGGGTTGCTCTGGCTGTCTTGTCTGGCCATGGCGCATCCGCGCCGAATCTTTGAGAGAATCGTATTGATGTCGTTGGCAAGGCGGTTTTGGTCGCCATAAGTCAGGGGCATGACGACCATCAGAAGTTTGCGGGCGTCATCACGCGCGACCCGCCTCCGGTTGATTCCTGAAATGCCTTCAGAAGTGATTCAGCCCTGTCCGAGGACTTGCCGGCTAGGTTCTTATCCCCCTTTTCGGGCCAGTATCTCGTTAGGGCAAGCTCCTCAATAATGAATGGCATGACGAACACGTCCAGGTCTGTTTCGTTTATGTAAATCGTTACCGGGCTTTGCAGATCAAAGAGCGATAGCTTCTGGGGGTTGATCTGGGCGGTAAAACGGATTGTGCCCTGCGTGTTGGGTAGCGGGTAAATCCTAAGCAACGCCCTGGCGGATCCGCCCACCGTATCTCCAAGGTTCTCAATCGTGAAGAACTGCGGTTCCCCGCTGAAGTTCACCAGCTTCACCTGGTCTTCCACAATCGGGGCTTCTGCCAGGTATTCTAGCCTTCGGGTCTCATTCCAAATGATGGACCCCTCCACCCTGCGAATAGGGTCAGCAAGGGCGACGGCGTCATCATATAGAGTTCCGCTGAAGAGGCCGGACCCAAGATCCCAAGGTTCCCGAAGGGACTCGCCAACCGCCAAGACCTTCTTTTTCCCTCCAACATACAGGGTGTCCCCGATCCTCGCGGACCCGGAAAGACCACTACCGGCGAAGGTTGACAGCCCATTGGTAAACGTAGCCGTTAGGTTGCTGGGAGCGGAAACAAAGCTGGAAACAAAAGTGGTCTTACGGCTGGACGGAGCATGGATGAAGTATTTGGAGAAGCCGGTGTTAATACAGCTGACAATAGTTGCAGCCGCATCGGCCGGGATGGATGCCGGATCGGCTGAGAGCGTCGTGTAGGACAACACCTGTTGGGCCAACTGCATCGATGTCATTGGCCGTGCCTCATGGTGAAGATGTTGACCACCGCGCTTCCAATCAGGCCAGCGATAGCTCCCAATATGCCGCCCATGGCGGCGATAACCCCACGGATATGCTCAAGGTGATTTACCTTCTTCTGCATATCGGCAAGCACATCCTTGTTGGATTCGGCGAGCGTCTCAAGCCGGACAACCCTGGCGTGGATGTCGTTCAGTAAGTCGTGTTTTGTCATGCGATAGCCCCGGTAAATCCAATAAATGTCCACCAGCCAACAACATAAGTATTGGTAGTGCCTGATGTTACGGCTTCCGTTGTGTCAAAATATGTCCCAGAACTTCCTGAAGTTAGAAATTGTGATGCGTATGTGCTTGAATATGTTGCAGTCAGGGTTTTGTTAAACGTGGTCGCTCCTGCCGGGATGGTGTAGGAGGACACGCCAAGCGGAACAAAAGACGAAGACGCATTATACCCGCCAGCTATCCCGCTTGGGTTGACGGACGGGGGGACACCCGCAAGTATGTCTGAAACTTTGTTATTATTTGGCATGATGACTTGTGGCATACGTTCCTTTCCTTACGCTGATTCCGTAAGGGTTTGCAACGCGCGGTCATACTCGGACTTGAGTTGAGGCTCGCGCTGTTTAGATTTGTCGGCAAAGAAGAGGGACGAGGAAGCCAGGTAGCGGGCTATCGGCAAAAGCAGGGTTTCAGCATAGTTGTGGGGAATCGGAATGCTTGTGGATGGGCTTGCGGAATAGTCGCCTGTGGTGAATGTCGGAGCTTTTAGTGCTACGGCCATATTGAGTACAGCATTAGCCGTTGGCTTCGGAACGACGTATATCTTTAGGGATGTCGCGTCCGCCCCGCTGTCCGGCCTCAATGCCTCAATGAAGTAAGCTTGCGGGCTTGAGTTGGCTAAGGCCGTAAGGGATCCGGCATAGATGGAGTGAAAGGCGTCAAACTCACCCCGGCTGGAAATGGGCCGAAGTAGGATATTGTCGGAAGCCCGGCGAACTGGGCCTATCACGGACTGGATGTCGTCACTTAGGGCGGCGTTGTCGGTATTGGCGTTGACGGTCACGGAAATCTCTTTCCGGGTGTAAAAATCAAGAAACCTATGGCCTTTGGACCAAAGGAGTTGCATGGCCGAATTCAGGTCGTTGAAGATCCGGCGACGCATAATCTCGGGTGCGGCGGCGTTGTTTGGGATGCCGAACACCTCGTAGATCGAGTCAATGGCTTGAGCGACTGTCATAAAAGGTGAAAGGCTCCCACCGGGGTTACCGATGGGAGCCAGTCACTAGGCAATTTAGACAGCCGGGGTCACCAAGCCCGCGTACTTGATCGCATGCGTCAAGACCACGTAGCTCGGCTGACGACCATCGGGCCGCTGATAAGGAGCCTGACCAAAGATGCTGGTCACGTACACCTTGCGGACGAATTCGCCGTCAAAGTTCTCTTCGGAACGCTCTCCATCAAGGCTGCCGTATCCGCGGACTGCGGCGTTGGCGCCCAGCATGAAGGACTTCCCAATCGGAACGCCCCACTTGTTGCACTGGATGATCACGGCACCGGCGGTGATCGCGTTGGCGGCACCGGCCGTGTTGTGGATCTTCGAGTCGGCGAAGGCCGCATCGAATCCAGCGGGTTCAGTTCCACCAACCAGCGTCTTCCAGCCGGCAAGGCTCTTGACGAAGGTTCCAGAGGTAACGGCACTCGTGCCAAGCACGGCAGTCAACGTCAGGCGGTTGCCATCGTTGGTGCTGTACTGGGCCAGCGTGTACTTGCCACCCTGAAGGATCAGGATGTAGCCACGATCTGCACCACCCACCGTCAGCGAGTCATCTGGGCTGAACCGGTACTTGAAGTTAGTAAAGCACTTGAAGTACGACGGAGAGAAGATGTCGCTGGTGATTTCAGTGCGCTTGTTGGCGGCTGTGGCGGATCCGCCGCCACCGATCTCAAACACGGCGCGATCCTTGGCAGCCGTATTGAGCTGCGGGAACGAGTCGGTCAGAGTTGCGCCCGCCGCGTTGTTGGCACCGCCGAAGATGGCGCGGCCGTTGAGCGCGGAACCAACCGGACCGAAACCATCATGGTCAATCGGGTTGTATTCACGGATCACGTGGCCGTCCACATCGACGTAGCCGCCGGTGAAGAGAACGTTGCTTTCACCTTGGGCAGCGGCAGCAGCGCGAACCGCCGCCAAGTAATTGGCATCAGTCTTCAAGTTGACAAGCGCCTCCCCGGTGGATGCCAGGATGTAGCGGTTGATCTTGTTCTTGCCGACGTTGCCCACGAGGGCCGGCTTGGCTCCGCGGGTGCGAAGCTGTTGGCCAGTCCGGATAATCGTGTCGAAGCTGATCGTGTCGGTGCTCACCAGGTCGTCCTGATTCGCGGCCGAGGTGTTGGCAAAGAGATAGTTCTCTGAGTTGCCCTTGTGGAGGAACAACTTAGCCAAACGCTCGGTCTTGATCCGCCCCAGCCAGTTGCCCAACAGGGTCGGGACGTTTGACTTGAGTTCGGAAGCGATAGCGATCTTTTCTTCGGTCCGCTTGTTGTAGGAAACGGCGTGACGGAGGAAGTCCACCGTCAGCTGGTAGGAACCAAGGCGGAAGTCTTCCGTCTTGCCCTGTACCAGTTCGTCGCCCTGCACGCCCTCGCCAAACAGCTGGGACATGGTGCGGAATGTGATTTTGGAGCCCGCGCCTTTGGCAAGGTCACGGATGGATTGAACGGCGTAGCTTTCGCTGGGGCCTTCGAACATCTGGAAGAAGTTCTCGGTTGCCTCAGACAGCTGTACACCCTTCCGCCAGAGTTCCGGCAAAAGCGTGTTATACGCCGTGGAGTTGCTGATCCCGAAATCAGCGAGTCGATTGCTTTCGGGAATGTTTAATGCAGGCATTTTCTAATACCTACCTTTCTTACCCCTGCAAGCCTCAGAGCCTAGCCGCCAGAGCTTGGAGCGTGTCCAAGTCATCTATTTTGGCGATTAGATCCTTCGGTGAAATGTTTGCCGGGGCAGTTGTGCGTGCGTTACCGCTCGCGATTGGGGGTTTGGTTTGACGCGCAACGCTAGATGAGGGGGCCGGACGATTGGAATTGGGGGCAATCCCAACCGCGTTGGCCGCCATCTGGGTCAGCTTCCATGGGAGTTCAGGGTCGGAGATGAGGGGGTTCTGCGTGTCCTTTAGGGACTCATAGATCTCGTTCATCTTTGCAACCAGAGGGCTATTTTTGTCCGAGGCATCGGGGTAGAACTTCACCGCCTTGGCCTTGGCTTCGCTAACCTTCTGGCTGTATTCGACTTGGGCCTTGGACGCTTCCTCGGCGGCATACCGCTCGGATCTGCGAAGCTCAAGATTCAGGTTTTGAATCTCAAGCTCCAAGTCGGCCGCCTTATCAAACTCAAGGGCGCGGATGGCGTCAGCTTTTGCCTTGGCACGTTCCGTGATCTTGGTTTCGAGGGTGGCCGGATCCGCCAGCTTCGCCGTCTGTTCGGATTCGCCCTTTTTGACCATCTCCATCGCCTGGGCGAGTGACAGGTCGGGGTTTCTGGCGCGGATCTGAAGGGCTTTTCGCTCTTCCTCCGACCAGGATCCTACCCGCACTCGCTCTGGAAGAATATTAGCCTGCGGATCGGGAATTTCGTCCCTAACCTCCTCTGGCTTAACTTCTTCCGGTTGAGCCTCGGCCTTGGGGCTTTGCGCCTCATCCTCGGCCTTTGGTTCCGGCTGGGGGGCCGGATCCGTGGCGACAGGAGCCTCCTCGGCCTTTGGCTGCTCTACGGCAGTCGAAAGGTTTTGGATCAGCTCGTGATACGCCCGCTCATCTAGCGTTGCTACGTCAGGTTTGTTGTTTTGGGTTTGAGTCGTTGGTTGCTCGGTTTGCACCGGAGTATTGGTTTCGCTCATTGTCAAAAGCTCGCCCCATGTGACTGGGTGGCAACAGGCTGATGGGCTGTGTGCCGCCCATCCTGATCGGCCCTACCCATGAGCATGGCCTCGATTAAGCTTTATGAATGGAAAAGAATTGGGTTGCGAGGCTACAGGGCGAGCTAAGAAAAAGCAGGGAGCGCCCGGGTGACTCGGGATTTGTAAAGCCAGGGATTAATTACGGAAGCGTAGCCGGCTCATCTGCAAAATTCTACGGGCAGGGGATTCTCAACATAAAAAAAGCAAAATCCTCTAATGCTGCAGTTCCGCTTCTTGTCACCATTGGCCCCAGTGATACGCTTCTTCTTCAAACCGGCGGGCTAGTAAATAACATTCCAGTCGCAACCATTTCGGGGACATTCGCAAACAATTCATTCGTGTATATTTCTGTCGCGTCATCTGCCGGAATTGTCCAGAGTGCGTCTGCCGCAACCGGCTCCCCAAGTTTTGTGCAAACCGCAAGCCAGAACTACCCTCCAACAAGCCTGAATATTCCAATCTACAAAATGGTTGAAATTCCCGGAGTAGGGGGCGCGCCTAGCATAAAAAAGCTTTTACGCCTGCTTGGAGCAAACAATATCACCATTCAGGCGCAACCAGCTCAATGGGTTTGGAGTCCTCCCGACGGGTGCGGAGCAGTTACAGAAATATCGTACGTTTGGTCCGTGTTTTCATGATTTTTCTTCTTAACAGATTTACGGAGATTATTGAGGACGGGCTTCAATACTCTGTTGGTATCATGGGTACGTCCTACGGCAGCTCAAGTAGCCTTGCAGAAAACAGCTCCGGAGTTTATGACTGCACGGGGGGGGCAGGGGCGGTGAACTCATACATAGCGGTGAACCGTGTAACTGGATGCCCCGATGGTGGCACAACCATAATGAATGGCTTTGCCTCCAATGAATACTATTTTGCGTGCGCTCCTCCTGAAAGGACTTCCACCGAAGAAAGCCTTTTCAGCGTGACTGCCGGTTCGGGCAAAAACAGAAGCACTGGATTTTTAGCCTCGGAATCATATGCAGATGGTTCAATTACCCTGATTAACACTAAAACAACAACGGCAGACACGACCGGCTCATGCTGCAGTGATTACAAATCAGCCAGAAGCACTTACACGACGGACGCAAAGTACACCGTTGGGGTTTATTCCCGAAGTCGCACGGAATTAACGTACGGAGACGGCTGCAATCCATATCCAGTCGCATCCTCAAAAATATACAATAAGTGCTGCTTCCCGCGTGTCGGCATTATTGTGGATTTGACTAAAAACACATCGACCTATGTCACGCACTTTTTCTACCAAACCCTGCAATACGACAGAACAAAGCCTGCAAAATTTGACTATATCATGACAGGTGGAGATGTGCATCCCGGGACTATAGCGGGCCTGACGGGAACCAAATACTCTCATGAGTCAGTAAAAATCACACAATTAGATGGATTCCTTGATTCATTTATTCCCGGTGTACGCTCTTCCTCATTTTCGTCGACTGCTTCCAATACCGCTATGTACAAAAGGCCTCAAAGGAAATCATCTACCACGTTTCAAGCCATCGCCTCGGCGACGCTTAGTAACGCGTACTACACAACTCAGACTTCTTACGCCCCGCTGGATGTCGGGTCATACACAACAATCGCCGAAATGGGTTTCATGACGCCAATCCCGGCTATAAAAAGCTACAAAACTTCTGGCGAGGATTTCTTTATTGGATCAGGTGCAACGGTTCGCAATTCGTTTTACGAAGATAACTTTTTTTCAGTATATAAGTATGTTGGTAATTCCAGCGGGTATACTGACAATGGAGTGAATGGGGAAGCCAACGCAGATACGTTCGAATCTTCTGGTGCGTCCGAGTCGAGGGATAAGCCTACCGCTTATATGGGGATTGGCCGATCCTGGTTTAACCTTGGAAACGGGATTACATGGGAACGAACGACCCAGGGGCATCTTTTTGGTTGCCTTTACGGAAATGTTTTTATTACAGGAATTCCGAGTCCCATGATCTTTTGCACGGAAATAGGAACCGGCCAAAGCGCGATCAAAAGCGTGATGCAGGCAAATCTTGGCGTCGAGGTTGGGCAGCTAACAGATCAGTGCCAAATTGCAACTGGGAACGTTAGCTATACTGTTTTTAACACAACCTTCACCCAAAGCTCTGCGAAGGGCACCTATTTTTCCCATAATTATGCCGCCACCTGGAATGGGTCATCAACCTCCTATGTGGCATCTGGATTACTCTCAAATAACACCTCGTTTACCTTTTCCTCCAGTGAGTCCGGATCCTATCTCTACCCAATCGTGGACAGCACCAACGAGCCGGTAATCGTGCCGCCGAAAGCATCCGTAACAATTGGTCCTGGATATGTTTCCTCCTATTTCGACTCCGCAGGAAAGACACTCACCGCGTCGTCAAAATTTATTTCTCCAGTGGCTTCCTTTCTTGCTGACGGAGGTGCTTTTGCTGGAAAAGACTTTTGTGTGGGATTTGCAGCCAGCGGGTATGTTGAAAGCCCAGTTGGGGAAGGTCAGGCCTTTTCCGATTGTGGATGGCTTGGTGATACCGGAAACATCTCCGACGAAAAAAGAGACTATCAATCCCTTGCGTTGCGACCGGGCATGAAAAAGATGGAGTGTTTGTGATATTTCAGTTTTTGGACTCCAGCACATGGGCCTCAAGATGTTTGTATAAGGACCTGGGCTTTATTCATATTCCAAGAACTGGAGGTACTTACCTATCCAAGAAAATGCTTTTGGGTATTTTTGACCCACTGATGTCGAGAAGTTTTGCCGCTTGGCATAAAAACCCGTCTGATGTGAGACACGAAAGAAGGGCATGGTTCACGATTGTTCGGAACCCATACGAAAGAATTGCCTCAGAAATGTCGGCTCTCAGGAAAACCGCAAACGACCTATCGCTGATGAGTCTCCCCGAGGATGGACATTTCTGTCTTCAGGTATCCCTGTCCAGACACGCCGATATTCTTATACGTCACGAAAATCTCCCCTCTGAAATGAACGAAATGCTTGCACGCCTCAATCTCCCGGCAATTGATTTTTCAGACTGGAAGCCAAAGAAAAGGAATGTTGAAGAAAGTGTAAAAAAAATCATTCGCTCCCTGTATTCCGAAGACTTTGAAGGGCTTGGGTATCTCCCTTGAAATCCAGTTTTACAAGCTGCCTCATAACGTACTATGAGCTGGAAACCACCGGAACAAGGGTTGAGGATACTTGGCTCACGGGATCGACGATTACGGACTCCTGGTCGACCCTGACAAAGCTTCATAGCGCAATAGACTCAGCCACGTCTTTTCTTACGGAATCCTATTCAATTAGCAGCCAGTATGCCTCCGCATACCTAACCGGAACCTTTGCCTATACCTCTTCCATCTCTGGAATATCAACCAACACAACTGTCGAAACCACCCTGTATTCGGGTACGGATGAATCGGATTCATACACGGACACAACTGAAACCTCATCGACCACGGACAACCTCACGGCTTCCGTTTCCGGGTCAACGACCAGCACGACCACAACCTCCGGCACTGACTCAACTACGACTTATACCTCGGAGATTGACACAACCGTAACGGCCCAAAACATTCTCTATACTTACTCCTTCCTCTCGGGCACAAGGGGCGTGCTGTACTTGAATTGGTAGGACTGGTAATTCCGCTTCCTAATTCTGATATGACCGGATGTTTCTTCGCCATTCGGAACAAAGAATGGCTCCCACATGATAAACCCATCTCCTTCCGGTTTGACATGAATTCCGGGGGTTGAGACAAGACATCCAATCCTTTTTCCGGCCGGGTGCCATTTATTCCATACCAAATAAAGGTCCTGCGTGCCCATCCCTTCGTAGCCACAGAAGTCGGTAATTCTCATTACATCTCTTCCCCACATGGTGCACCCGAGTCCGCACCAATCGGTGGGCAGAACCGCCCCAAGGCAAGCCGCGCCAGGGTACGCAGCATCCAGCCACCCCCGTTTCCTCCACTTTTTGGAATTAAGCGAAAACACATTTCCCTTTGGTGGGCATTTTTTGATTTCCTCGCGCAATGCACCCAGCCTCTCCAGTATCTCCTTGGGGATTTCACCGGTTTTTTCATGTTTGCTAATTTCCTCTCGCGTCCCCTGCAGATCCTTGAAAAGCTTTTTCGGTAGATTCCTTTCTGATTCTTCAAAGTCCTCGCAAATATGGTTTCTGGGCGTCCCGCGGCCGCACAGAAATGATCCGTTGAAGTAGGTTGCAGCCGCCACGTCAAATCGGTGAGACTCCATTGGGCATTCCAGTAGCCATTTTAGGCCACGATAAGAGTCGGGGTGAATAATGACGTCTGATTCCACGGAAAAGTAAATATCTGCATCATTGCGGATAGCCTCGTCCATGCAGGCCTGCTGAAGGCCGGCAATCAAGACCTGCGACTGCTCCTTGTATTTTTTTCTACTTTCTTGCTCAACCACGCCAGTTTCAATCACCTTTGTCTTAAGGCCAAACGATTCGGAAACCTTGACTGCCTCGGACACTGTCTCGGCTTTATCGGTGGCAATGATCCAGATGAACTCACCCCCGCACCCCCGAATGCTTCTGGCGATTGCAGCCGCGCAGTCCGGCATGGCGTACGCGTAGCTTTTGGTGGCGGCCGTAAGAACGGCTGTTTTCACTTATTCATTGGGCTGAACCAGCTGCCCCGGGATCAAGCGGAACTTGCCGTGGATTACCAACGGCTCCTGCGGGCGCACCCGGGGATCCGGCTTGCCCAAACACCCTGCCGTCTTGGGCCATTGCACCAGTAACAGGGAAAGGCTGAATAATCTGCTCGGCCTCGATGACCCCAAGAGCCTTGAGGGACTGGGTATAGAACAAGGAAACCTTTTGCTGAATCTCGGGCGGCAGGCTATAAAACTGCGTAACCAAGTTGGCAGCTTGAGCATTACTCTGAAGCTGTTGCTCTCCGTAAAAGCGGGTCAGAAGCAGCTTTATGTTCAGCTCCATGCCCTTTACGTCCTCTGGCCCGATAGTGATGAGGCTCAACGCATCCCCTTCGAGGTAGTTGAAAGCCTCTTTTTTGTCTAAGTTCTTGAGCAACAATAAAACCAGCCGGTTCATGATCTGCATCATGGGGGCAAGCAAGTCTTGGACATACTGGCTGAACATCTCTTGGCCCGATGCGTCGATGGAGCGGATCCCGGTGGCCAGCTTGGAGCTTGGAAGGTTGGCAAAGTCCTGGTCGCCGGCGTTTACAATTCCGGACTCAAGCTGAACAATCTGAGTAAAGTAGTTCAGCATGAAGTTCAGTTGGTCATTCTTAGTCTCCGGCAGGGCCACATACTCAACGGCATCCTTGGCTGAAAAGCCCGGCCGTAGCGTGTAGGTTCCGCCGTTATTGAGCACCAGATTAGGGTTCGAGGATCCCTCATAGGTCGCGTCCGGCCGCCAGAACGTGATCCGGCCGCTGGCTCCTTGGGCAAAGTTCAGCCGATTTACCGTCAGGTCGATGAAGTCTTGGGACGACTTGAACTGCTCCACCGCCCCGATCCCATACCAACGCCCGTCAACGGGGTTCACCCGGAGGACCGTAAACGGCCTTTTGCCGTCCGGGGTAATGTTGGCCGTGTATTCGTAGAAAATGGCCTTCTCGTTGCGGACATCCAAAAGAAGCATGATTTCTTCCGTTATTCCGTCGCCATCAGCGTCATACCGAAGGTAACACTCGGCCACCTCGAGGGACGGCTGGGCTGAGTTATTGACCCCCACCTGGCCTTCTCCGCGCTCGGATCTGGCTTGGCCTGTTCCGGTCTTGGGGTTTCCACCCTCGTTGGCGGCGAGCCGGATCTGCTCGATGACGCTGCGTATTCTGCTCACCTCCTCTTCTGGATCCTCTGATCCCACGCCCTTCTTGCGGTAAAGGTCGGCCAGCTCCATCACCGGAGCGTCGTACAGGTGAGCGCAGAAGTCGGCGTCATCCACCGAGGCCGCCGTAAGCGGGCAAACAAAGTCTTGAAAATAAACCGGCTCGGCCGCTGGCCCAATGAAAATGTCAGATTTACGTGTAACCAGCTGTTCCATGAAGATCGGGAACAGGGGTTGCGGGGTTTGCATGTCCCGCTGAAGCACCATCTGGCCGTCTTGACTTGGGATGAACTTGTCGTTTTCCGTGATGAAATCACCGTCAGCCGCCATGATCGGATTGCCCTGCCCGTCCACGAGTACCCGCAACAGCTTTTTGAAGATCTGGTCTTTCTGGGTGTAGGTCGTCTTGACCACGCACTCGCCCCGGACAAAGGCAATCTGGATGGCCATTTTGAGGGCATCCTTGATCTTCAGGCGGTCGAATTTGAAGCGGGAATACTTTTCCAGCCTATCGGCCACGTTGCGGTCCGAGGCTCCTTCCGGAAGCACCCCGAACCATGGATCCGTCCCAAGGAAGAATTTCACGGCCCGGGCGATCATTTGCCGCGCAATCCGTCGGGTCAGGGGAACGATTAGGTTGCTGTGCTCAAAGATCCCTCCCATGGTGAATGGCCGCCAGCTGACGTTGTTCTCGTAGATCCATTCAAATATCTGCCTGCGCCCAAGGAAGGTGTCATGGGCCGGGATGCCCGACATGCTGTTATGCCATGCCGCTGACCGGGTGATGTTTCGGCCCATGTCGGCCTCGGTTTCCCGAAGCCTTCTGATGGCGTGGGCGACCAGGTTCTTTTCCTGATCCGCCGTCAGCAGATAAGCAGTTGAAAAGCTGTTGGGAGCTGGGGTTCCGCCTCCTAGTGCCTCCCCGCCTTCCAGCGGTTTGGCTTGGTCTATGGCCTTCTCAAGGGCGTCCGCGCTCTCCAATAGCGTATCTATCTGCGTCTCAGCCATATATCTCGCCTACCTAGAAGCTTTTTCTTGGGAAGCCTTATATTCCCGTCTGTGCCGCGCGGCTACCACCGCCTGCTTGGCCTCACGATAGAACCCAGAAATCTTGCGTTGAATGACATCCTTCCTGTCCTCCGAGACAAAGCCCTCGAGGTCGGCCTTGGACAGCACTCCGGGCTGGCTGGAATTCCCGTATAGGTATCCTTTGATTTTGGGCGCGGCCAGCTTCAGCACCATGTCGTACTCATCGTTGGTTAGGGACACCCGCTTGCGGAGGTATGGGTCATCAAAGAACCGGTCAGGGCGTGAGAGATCCGGACTCCACACCTTGTCTGGGTGCTGCTGGTTGTAGTTATCGACAAACTTCTCAAAGTCGGTCTTTCCGTAAACCACTCCCCCTCGGCCGGGAAGTAGCCGGGTGATGGATCTCGTAACTGGCCCCGCGCCCTCGTATGGAGTCGGGTTAGGGATCTTCATTCCCTCAAAGGTTCTTCGGTCCGGTATGCCAAGCTCGTTCCCAAAGGCCGGGAAGATGGAGAACAAGATGGCGTCCATACTCAGAGGCTCTGGGTTGTAAACGTCCTTTTCGTACTCCGGAACACCGCCAAGGGGCTGCTTAAACAGGTTGGGCACCAGAATTGCGGAAAGCTTGTCTCTGAGAACCCTTTGCCATCCCACTCCCTGCCCGGGGAACAAGCTGATCAGGTCACGCCATTGCTTGCCGTAGGTTCTGGTGGCGGGTGCAAGGAAGTAATCCTTGAGGAAGTTAACTGCGGCGCCTGTCGCCAGATCCGGCGATTTGACGCCCTCCCTTAATGAGCGGGAGACGTTGACGCTGCCAGAAAGCGCAGTCGCCAAGGGTTCTACTCGGCTGTAATCTACTGAATAATCAGGCACATCCGGATAACCAAAGTTCCTTGGTCGAATCAAAATCTTAAACGGAGAGTTCCCGAATCGGGTCGTTCGCTGCCCTCCCGGGGACAAGGGATCCGGCGTTCCGGTGATAAGGAGCCACTTCTTGTCGTCATCATCACCGCCCTCGCCTAGACTGTGAAGCAAGGCGGCAAAAACCATCGTACCGATAGAAAGGCTGGCCATTCTTTCGATGATGTCGTCGTACTCCTTGATGGGGGCATACCTTGTCCTCTTCCCGTCCACCTCGGTTGTTTTTGTGCTGTCCGCAAACCGGAACCCAAGATTCACCACGGCCGGGAGCGTGTAGGATAAACCCTCTCGGTAGATGTTGAATGGCGATTTGATCAGAACAAAGAATGACTGCATTAGGCGCACAATCCCCCTGAATGGCAAGGTCGTGGCGGCTGCTACCAGGTTGTCGGACTCCATCCGCGTGGCGAGGGAATCCAGCTGGGTATTGAGCTGTGCAAGTAGAGTCATGGCTCTCCCGCCGGCATCACCCACTGATTTAATCTTCTGGTCTTCGGGTTCTAGGTCTTGGGTAAAGGTTTCCTTGGTGGCGCGTCGGGCGGCAAGGATCCAGCTGGTGGATCCCACTCCCTCAATCTCCTTTTCAATAAAGGAATCCAGTTCCGGCCCGTTTAGCCCGGCTGCTTTACCCAACCGATAGGCATGCGCCCCCACCGCGGTATAGGCTCGGAACATTTTTGAGAATTCGTCCATTGCCAAAAGGCCACGCAACGGCATCCGGACAATCCGTCCGAGCCTGCCGGGGATCCTGGTCCTCCGGGTTCTTCCGTATTTCTGTAGAAACGCCCCAAATCTGGTTTGCGGGTTATCGATGTCTTCCATGACTCCGGTGACGCTGTAATCGAAGAATCCGGCTTCCGTTGCCCACGCAAGCCTCGCCATGGTTGCAGCCCGCATCCAGGCCGGCGCGACGTGCTTCCAGATGTAACCGATTTCCCGACCAACTCCCTTGGCTAGTTCTGGGGTGGTCTTGTAGGCAATCCCCGGCCGGAATAACGGCACTTGCTGAGGGCTTAGCTGGTCAACTTCGACCTCCTGATGGAATCCGGCCTTGCCGAGGGCGTACACCATTATGCCCTGCATGCCGCGGTGTGCGCTGACGCTGATCGGTGAGAACGGCGTGGCAAAGACGTTGGCAAGCTGGGTGGCAACCCCGCTGAAGATGCTCGATACGTAAGACTCAAAGATTGTTCCATCCAGCGTGGGTCGCCCGGCCTGAATCGCTCTAGCCAGAACCACGGCATGCTCTGGCTTGCGAAGGTCAAACAAGTTGCTTTTGCCTTTCCGGTCCTTTGATACCCATTGATACTCACCGCTTGGGGTAAGGGTCAGCCCAAGCATATTGTAAATTTCCTCCATCGCCTCCGCCTCGGATAGCGGCTGGTCGTCAGGGATCCGCTGGGCGAGGATCTGCCTCATCGAAGTGTCGTTTCTGGCGTTCTCAAGAAGTGCCTTGCGAAGCTGGTCGCGGGTCATCCCGGTCTGGGCAATCTGGCTAAATCTCCGCTTGGCTTCGGCCCGCATGGCATCCATGGCGGCCTTAATGTCGGCCAGCTTGATCTTGGTCTGCTTCGAGACGGAGACCGGATCGTGCCCGATCATGATCAGCTCCACGGCCTCGCGCTCCCTTTGGGACAGGCGAACTTGGTCAAGCATCTGGGTGGCCGGCTTGCCGGTACGGATCTCGGAAAGCTCGGACTCCTTCATCAGCTGTTCCAGATTTGTGCCAAGCCCGGACAGAATGCGGTTCACCTCGGCAAGCCTCGTCTGGGCTTCTTGGGTCAACACCTGTTCACGCGTGACCCTGTTCTGAAGGTCCGCGATCTGGTTCTGCATCGCCTCGATTTCGGCATTTCTCTGTTCCAGCACGGCCGAAAGATCCCGCAAGGCACGAGCGGAAGCCTCCGATTCGCCGGCCAACCCCTGCTGGGATTCGGTCAGGGCATTCCTTTGGCCGATTAAGTCCTCAAGCGTGGCCTGAAGGCTTCGGATGTCTTGGCGGGTCTGGGCTTCTGTTGGGTAATACTTCAGATCCATGACCCGGTTGCGTTCTGGCGCCACCATTACCGACATGAGGAATTCCGAGTTCCTTTGCGCCGGTGTCATCATTCTGTCGTAGCCCGCCCGCAAGGCCCGCCCCTGTTCGGAGCGAATCTCTCGGTACATGTACGCCATCGCGTACGCCTTACCGAAGTCCGCGGCATTCCCGCTTACCAACGCGGTTTGGGCCAAGTCGGCCACCAGCTTCATCCCGGCCACGGTGGTTTCGGTGTTTAACGATTGCCCGGAAAGCACCGCCTCTTGGACGGCGAGCCTACCCTCTGGCGTGGAGAGCATCTGGGTGGCGGCTTCCTCAACTGCCGCATCCTGTTTGACCCCAAGCCCGCGCTCGAAACGCATCGCATCCATCGCATTGATGAGGTCGCGCTGTTCGGCGGTTTGACCAGGGTTTGCTAGGCTTCTGGCTTCGCCGCCGGTTTCGCCAGTCTTATAGACCCCGCCCATCGTTTTCATGCCGGACGGCTGAATCCGCAGCTTGCGATACATCTCCATCACTTCGGGGATGTCCTTACCAAGGTCGCCCAACAGATCCGCCCGCATGGACATCAGTTCTTCTGGTGTCAGGGGCTTGGGCGTAAGGACCGGATTACCGGCCTCGTCGTAGTCAAGCCTTTGGGCAAACAGGCTGTCTTGCACCATGGATGGCCGCGTCTCTTGCTCCAAGGCGAACGGCTGAGTTGTCGGGTTCAGCGTGGTCTGGGTGGACATCAGCTGGCCCTCTGGCTGGTATCCGGACAGCTGGCTCTGGTTGGCGACAAACTCTAGTTGGCGAAGTCGCTTGTCGTTATAAGGCTGGCCGGCATCCCGCAGGGAGCGTAGTTGGTTTATTTCGGAAAGTATTTTTCTGGCTCCGCTTGGCTGCTCTGGCCCAATCGTCTGGGCGTTAAGGGCAAACTCCATTTGGGGTGCGATATACTTGGCGGGCGGTGTCTCGATGACTGACGGCGTGAATGCTGTCGGGCGGTTCGGGGATCCAGCGTACCTCTCGGTGTCAAACAGGGCTTGCTGAACCCCGACACCCGGCATCTTGTACTTGGTGGCAAACCTCTCAATTTCAGAGATGCGCTTACGCTGTTCGTCCGTTGGGGTCGGAATGTCGGTCAGTCTCTTGTATTCCAAGGCCATCGGGTTCTTTTCCCCGCCCTGCTCCGAAGGGGCTATGTCATCGCGGGTGTAGGACTTGACCACTTGCACCATCCCGCGGATCCCGGGCAACCCGGCCACGGCGGCCGATATGGTCTTGGTGACGGCCCTCCTTGGGTTGTCGATGCCCCTCGTGATCCAGCCTTCCCCATTCAGCCTTGGCCGGATTGAGTATGCCCCCTTGGTGGTAGTCACCAGGCCGCCCCTTGGCATGGCTTGAATGGTGTTCGTTACCTTGTCTTCTAGCTTGTCGCCGGTGATCCGCTGGGCAAATAGCTCGGCCTGGGTGGTCGGGGTTGCGGATCTGGACGCAGACTCCCTCTTTCCAACAAGGGTCTGATAGTCGGTGATCGGGATTGCCCCGATGTCCATAAGAGATCCCGCCGTAGTACCGACTAGGGTTCCGGCCGCCAGATTCCGAACCGCGCCCTTCATATCTCCCCGAAGGTTCAGAAGGTCTGATTCCAACTGGTCGAACCACTCCATCAGATAATCGTGAGGAGTTTTGGTTAGCCCCTTGGGGACATCCAGATTGGCTATCATGCCCAAGAACTCTGGCCTAGTCATGGTTTCAGCAGAAAACTCATCCAAATTCTTGAAGCCATACAGTATCGACATGGCCTTCTTGGTCGGGTCTCCCACAACCCCAAGGATCCGCTGTTTGAATACCGGCTTATTTCCTCGAATCGTATAGGTCGAATATGCCGAAGGGGCTACGTTCTGTGTTCTCAGCTTTTCTAGCCCAGAAGGGGTAAGAATCAGCTTGCCGTCCGCTTCTACATCAAGCCCAACCAAGGATCCGGCTGGGCTGGACACAAAGAAGTCGTTGGTCGCCCCGTTCTTATTGACATAAGCATCCAAAGTGTCATTTGGCACTCCAGCCTTCCCCTGAAGCCCCAGTTCCGTGAAGTGGTCGTAGATCGCCTTTGAGTTGGATGCGTCGATATGGGCAGACATATACAGCCCGCCTGCGTAGCTCGCCCGGTGCATGGGCAGGGTGATGGAGTAAGAGGCGGTAAGACCTGACCCAAAGATGGCATTCTCAATCGGTTGCCCCGCATCGTCCTTCGCATACTTCAAGGCCCCCAGATAGGCCTTCACTAGGCTTTGCATTGCTGGGATCGCCCCTGTGGGGTTGTCGGCGTCCATGGGCTGCTTGCTGGCGTAAGTGGTTAGGGCATCGCGATACTTTGAGCCTGAAATCTCTTGGCCACGACGGGTTGGCCGGAAGTTATTGACGACCTCGCTGGCAATTAGCTGGGCAGTAAAGGCATGGATAAACTCATGCAGAATGACCCTTGGGCCAAGTTGCCCGGGGTGAAGCCGGATAATCCCCATTGTGAATGGGTCATACTTATCAGAGGCAAAATGCGAAGACTTTATGGACTCATCAATCACCACATCAGTATTGGCGGCTCTGCCAAGGAACGATGCCGAATTGGCCTCAATACCACGGACCAACGCCTGTCCAAGCAGCCGGTAGTACGCCCTGATCGCCTTGTTGTTTTCATTTTCCGGTTCGGCAATTCCGCGGATCAGGCTGATGGCCGGTTGCGGGCCGGATTTCAGGGCCAGAATGGCTTGCCCCAGCTGGGTATTGGCAAACTGGCGCACCAGATTGGCGGTTTCCGCATCCCCCTCGGCATCGGTGGCGTAAATCCGCTGGGCATTGACGGACATGGGGCGAACCAACCCCGCCTCCATCGCCAGCCGCAACGCCTTGCTGACGGGCTTCTTGGGCTTGGAATTGGTGGCAAACAGGCTGTTGTCGCCGGCAAAATCCTGCAACGCCCGGAGCGCATCGTCGTACATCCGTTGAGCCATCTGCTTGTTGGGACGATCCTTGCCGTCCTCGCCCACGATTGGCGGTAATCCAAACTCGTCGGCAATCGCCTCGAAAGTCATCCCGCGGTTATGGGCCACAAACACTTGGGCCAAACGCGGATCTATGGTCTGGAATGCGGCCTCCATGTCGCTACGAAGTGCCTTGGTAAACTCAGTCTCCTCGATGGCCTTGGGCGTGATGATGTCCGGCCCCTCCTCCTCATTGACCGCCGTGGCTCTTCCGGCCAGCACTTCGGCCACAGTTTCCTCATCCTCAAGGATCTGCATCCCTTGTTGTTCTGGCGGTTCGACCTCGAACTGGCCGAACTTCTGGTAAGAGGTGAGGACGCTGTTTTTGGCGGCCTCGACCATGTAGGAAAAAATCTTCTTGGGGATCCCGCCCTCGGGGGCTTCCGATCCCTCCATTTCGGCAAACTTGCCCGGGTCTTGCGTCCGCATGACGGCAAGGGCTTTGATGGCCTTGAGAACCCCCGACACCGCCGAGTCTTCGACATACGAGGCATCCATATTGGGGAACATCCGCAGCACCATCCGCACGGCCGGCGATGGCCCGACGTTGCCATCCGAATCCAAGGTCTGCTGGGTGGCGATCCGGTAGTAGTTCCAAATCTCTGGCGTGATCTCGTCCCCGATCCGCTGGGCGTGGATCTGTACCGAGCGCGGGCCGGAATAGGCGTAGCCCTCGATAGCCGAACCAGCCGTATCGCTAATCCCAACCGACTTCGCAACCTCTGAGTATGGCGTCCAGTTTGGGCCTTCATTGGCGGGCGCGGATTCCATGAAATTTGCCAAATTGTTCTGCGCCCGAAGAAGACCTGCAGAAGACTCGGATCCAAATGGATATAAAACCGTATTTGGGCCAATCCGGCTCATCACGTACGCCTGGTTTAGCTCTGACATGGTGAGCGGCCCACGCACCTCTCCACCCTTATCTAGGTCAGCATAATAGTACCGCTGGGAGTTTTGGCTTGGCTTGCTTTGTGACCGCATCCGCTTGGCGATGTAGTTCCCAGCGTCAAATCCACCCATCTCCACCACCACATACGGCCCCTCGGCCGACACCCTCGCGTTGGGAGCAATCTTTTCAAGCTCAGTCTTCACCCCATCCGGCACTCCGGACTCTTCCATCATCGCCATATCCGCCAGCTGGTCTTCGACAAGACTGCTTACCGGGATGATGGACTTCAGGGAGTGGGGCGTTTCGATGGCTGTGGCTTCGGTGGTGGCGTATGACAGGGTAGCCCCGTCCGTGAACACCACTTCGGTTGCGTTATGGTGTCTGGTGATGGTGCTGTTGAGGTAATCCAAAACTTTCTCGGAATCGGAGCGTTGGATCGTCTCTTGAACGTTCAGAATATTGGAAAGCTTTCGGAGTTGGCTGAATTCGGCCTGATGGGGGACAACGATGCCGGTTGTCTCGCTCCCGTCCTGGTTGGTGAACCGCATGACGCGGTGGTTCAACTGCTGGCCGAACAGCCTCGTGGCCATGTCGGCCCCCACCAGAGGATTGCCAACAATGACGAAGTGATCCTGTTGCATCGCCTTTTGACGCTCTCTGTCGTAAGCCTCGGATACGGCCTGATTCCGCCGGCGATTGTTCATCTTGTTTACGAAGTCTTTTTGGCCTTCTTCCGTGGCCACCGCTCCTTCTGCCGTCATGGCGTCGATGTCCTCGGTTACGGCCAAGGCTTCGGCAAATGCGTCAATGACCTCTTTCTCGGTTTGGGCGTTCTCCGTCTTTTCGGATACGTAGGAAAGGATCTCGCGCGTACGTACCGGCGACATCTCGATGATTGTGTTCCCGTCGTAATAGAGACTATTTAGCGTCTTGCCGTCGGAGAACTTGCGCTTCACCCGGAAGAATCCCGGCCGGTATCCCGCCCGATCCATGGCAAACGACATATACTTTTCACGTAGTCTGAACGGATGGTTCTCCCAGGCCTTGGCGGCCGCATAGGATTCGGTTTGCCTGAAAGTGCGTAAAAGCGCGGCCTCGGCATCCAGCCCGCCAACCGCGCCGTCCTCCAGCAGGGGCATCTCTACCCCAAGCTCATTCTGTTCCAGCGGGTTGTTGTTAAACGCCGCCCGGGCTGAGGCCAGCCGTGATAGCGGATTGGCCGACAGAGGAACCGGCATCAGGTGATTGAACCCTGCGCTCTGGATCAGCATTCGCTGGGAAGCAACCACGTGGGGGTATTTCAGGTTGAGTCTCAACCCTGAAACAAATACCGGCACTTGGGTATCGTTGATATGATACCAGTAGCTTCCGCCCACTTTCTCGGCCGCATCCGCCACGGCCGCTTGCGCCACCGCCATCTTGCGGGTGATGGCCTGGATAAGGGAACTCTTGGCCTTCGGGTCAAGGCGGGATCTGGCGGTGATGTAATTTACCCTGTCTTGGAGATACTTTTCGGCCGATTCGTTGTACTTCTGCACCAGTTGGGCCGTGTCGGCCTTCACCCTATCAATGTCCCTGACCAGCTGCTCAGAGGTCGGCGGCGGGGTCGGGTTGGTGAATCTGTACCGGCGTAGCTGGGTCGGTTGGGCGGTTCCGATGTCCGGCTCACCCTCCTTGCGTGGGGCGTAAGGGGCCATCCCGGGCATGTCGTCCACCAGCACGGCCTTGTAGTCCATCTTTTCGGACGTCAGGTTGTAGCGTCCGGCCATCTTCTCGGTTTCTACGATCTCGTTGTATTCATCCCGTACTTGCTCGGAAATTTCAGAGTAGATGTCGAGCGGCATGATGATGAGCATGTGTTCAAACCTTCGGAACACGTCGCCGTTGCCGGCTCCCTTCATCAAATTCGCCCGGATCTCCTCCTCGTTGGATCCTGGGAAATACTCGTTATGACGGCTCTGGAACTCTTGGCGGAAGGTTTCGTCCCTTGCCAACACATTCGCCATCGCAAGGTCGCCGTAGGCATTGTGCATGTCCTCGCCAAAGGTTTCCGACATATCCAGCCGCTGCCCTCCGGTGCTTGAGGCTCCGAGGCGGGACATCTTCTTGGCCGTCAGGGCCATGATCCGTTTCTCGGCCGGCAACTCCTCGGCATAGGCCATATAAAGGTGAGGGGCGGTCAGCTGTCCGGTCCGGTTCACGCGGAAAGCCACCTGCACGGTGTCCACCACGTTGGGGGATGGCTGCAAAAGGAAGAACACCCGGTCTTTTTGTGACGAGAACTTGGGTGAGTTATGGGCGTTGATTCCGGTGGATCCCGAGCGGGACACGGCAATCACGTTTATGTCGTCCATGTTGTTGAACATGGAAAGCGAGGCCATGCGGTCCTGGTCGAGGTCGGTCCTTTTCTCCCTTGTTCCATCCGGCATCACGGTTGCCGAGCGTCCGGAAATCTCCACGCTGGGGATCTGCACCGATTCCAACTGCTGACGCAGGCTGTCCATTGGGGAAATTCCCAGCCTCCCCAGAACATCCCTTGAGGATTCGATCATGCTCTTGGCGTCCGCAATCTGTTGAAGAACTCGATCTGCTTCCGCCATCGCGCCCGGGTACTCCTCTTGGGTGCGGTTCAGATCCAGCCTTTGCCGGAAAAGAGTTGTCTGCCTGCCCTTGGGGCCAACCTTGGCCGTGATGGTCACGTACTTCAGCTTGTCGGTGTAGCGGGCGAGGGCGTCGGCAAACGAGGCGTTCTTGGGGTCAGTTTCTAGTGAAACATCGTCCAGCAACTCCTGTACGGCCGCCTCGCCGGTGGCATCGGAAGCCACAAACACCTTCTTGCCCTGGTCGACCAAGGTTTTGATCTGCTTGGAGATTTCAGGAATCTTTGAGGATAAGACCATTAAATTGGCAATATTGTGGAACTGGGACTTCATCGGATAGGGATCCACCTTCACCGTCAGGGTCTCTGCCAGTTCTGGCTTGTCCTTGACTAGTTCATTGGCTTTCGCTTTCGCCAGAACAAGCAACGCACCCTTCAGCTGTTTCATAAACGGCCCGGCTTGGACTTGCTTCAATTCGCCGGCGATTTCATTGGCCGTGTTATTGACCTCGGCAATTTGCGGTCCGGTGCGAAGTGCCAAAGGAGTGAACGGAACAGGCTTGCCATCGTGGGTAAGACCGCGCTGATAGCGGATATATTCGCCAGCCGAGACAAGGCCTCGGTTCATCAGCTCTAACAGGGGGTTGGCAAACTTCTTGAGTAGCTGGTTCAGCCGGCGCACAGACGGAATGGCCCGATTGACCGATGTGAATGGGAAATACAACCGCATCGCCTCAAGGTTTTTGATGGCTGTTCCGCTTGAGAACGCCACGCCCTTGGCTTTCTTGAGGATCCCGCGGGCGACATTGGACGACAGCGAGTCGCCGGTTCCCTTGTGGGCCTCGTCAATGATAAAGACGGCGTTGGGGGCGAGGGCATTAAGCACAGGGTTCACGTCTTTGAGTCGCGCCTGCTCCCAGGTGGTCATTACCATCGTCTTCCCGGCGGGCAGCTTCTTGCTGGAAATAATGGAATCAAATTGCGACTTGGGATTCTTGCCCTTGTTGGTCAAAACATTCCCATCACCCATCACAGACTCAAAGTCCTGGTCGGTGATAAACGGATCCATCTTAAAGCCGAGATCGCGGAAGTCATCCATTAGGGTCGGATACAGCGTCCGCGAGTTGGCCGTGAAAAAGATCGGGGTTTGACCACGCAGATGGGCGGCGTAAAGCAGGGCCGCACAGACTCGCCCCTTTCCAATCCCCATCTCGTGACCAATGATGTTGGCCTTGCCTGAATCCATGCGATCCAGGGCAGCCGCGATTGTCTCGACTTGCTCCTTGTTGAATCTGGACCCGGCCTTGGGGTTTACGACCTTGTAAAGCTCGGACGGGTTGGAGAACCCAAGCGCGTTGGACACGTAGCTCTCGAGGCCGCCACGCTCACGATCAATTCTCTCAAGGTTTCTGCGGATCTCGTCCGCAATCCCGACAGGAGCAAATGTTTTTAGGCTTACTCCGCTGCCCTGAATGACCGGAACCCAAGGAACCTGGGTTTCTAGCCCGTCGCCTAGAGTTCGTTCAGCGTCATTGACGCCAGCAGTTCGCCCAGCTTCGACTCCCGGTCCTCTCCTTTGGAGCGTGCGAATAGCGCCAAGATTTGGTTGTGCCCCTCCACCGCTCCGCACGCCTGCCGGAACAGCATTGTCAGCCACTCCTTGGTTCTCTCCGGATCCTCCGTCAGGTCGTTGATCCACGGATCCTGGTACAGGGCGTCCGCGTCCGTCTTCCACATTCTGAAGCTGTCCGGGTTGTCCCGCTGCCACTTCACCAGCCGGGGGAACGCCTCCTCCGCTGCCTGTTCGCTGTATTCCTTCACTTGCTCCGGGTTGAGTTCCTTCTTCACGATTAGAGTCTATCCCTCCTTCTTGGTTGTCGTCAACTCGCTGGGCCATAAGCTCCTGCGGGTCAATTGTTTGTGCTTTAATGTCTGGCATTTGGTCAAGTTGGTTGACCTTTGCTGTGTCGGTTGCCCATCTTTCCCACGAATCAAGCTCTGCCTGTAAATCCGTGATTTTCTGGGCAACGATTGTTTCGGCGTTTTCCCCGGTTCCAACCGGGATCCCGCTTTCAGCCAGTATTTTCGCCCTCTGCCCGCTGCTCAGCTTCTTATAGTTTACAAACGCGCTGAGCTGTTCCTTGAGGTCTTTTTGTTTTTTAGCAGCTTTTTTTGCCCTTTGCTTCATTAGCTCAAAGGCAGAGTCGTCACCCCCAAAAAGATCCCCCTGCGATTCAGAGGGCCCGCGGTCAGCAAATTTCGCAACCATCCCAGCAATAAAGTTTTTAAGCTCCGCTTGGGTTGTCCTTTCAGAGGTAATCAGGGCCAAGGCTTGCCGCTGAATCCCCTCGTTTACCGTTCCCGCAGACTTGGGAGCACCCGAAGCGATAATAAATGCCATCATGGGGTCAACCTTCCCCATCAAGACTCCGCTATAAATATCCTCCGTGGCCTCGTTCGCGATTGTGAAGCCCTGCTGCCCCTTGCCGGCCGCCCGCATCAGTCCCCTCTTTTCGGCTTCCTCCATGCTGATCCCGGATTTTCGAAAATAATAAGCAAAATCCTCAATATCCCCCTGTCCGTCACGAATATTGGCTTCGGCATCTAAGGTTTCAGCTTCAGATTGCCCAAATCCCTCGGATTCTTTTTTAATCTCGGTGGGGATAGTGGTTAGATTGTTTCTCTTGGCTAGATCCAGCCGGTGGCGGCCTGTAATAATTTCAAAAACACCGTCGTTTCTTAGCCAAACAACGACTGGGTTCCTTGGTGTGGGGCGGTATTCACCAGAAAGAGGCTCGACCACGCCAGTGTCTTTATTGGATTTTCTCTTGAACTGCCTTATCTTGTCGTTAACGACGATCTTGTTAATTGGGAAATCGACAACTTGGCCCGACGGGATTGCCTTAAGCTCTGAGTCAGTCCTCTTGGGGACGATCTTTACCCTCGGCGGTTCTGGCGGTGCAATAGTTCCAACTGCCGGACTTTCTTGAGCAGCTTGGCCGATAACGGGCGGCTCAACTGGACCTTGCGGGACTTCTGGCGTGGCTTGCGGAACATTTCCTCCTCCTTCTTCCGGCGGTGCGCGGGGCTGGGTTTCGGGTGCTTGTGGCACATTTGGGCCTCTTTGTGCCATCTCCGGCCTTGGCTGGGATGGCGTGTCGGAAAGCACGTCGTCGATCTCGGAAAGCAAGTCGTTCAGATCCTCGGCCAGCTGCGGGTTGGCCTTGACTAGGCTGTCTTTAATGGAAAACAAGGCGCGGTAAACCTTGCGGAGATAGTCCGAGATAACCTTGATAATTGTCCGCGAACCGCCGCTCGCTTGCGCGGCCGTGCGAAGAAAGTTGCGGGCCTCCGTTTGGGGCTGCCCGTAGGTCTTCAGCATTCGGAGCATTTCCGACATAAAGAGGGGCATAGCCTTTACATTCTTTGCCCCAGACATCCCGACCCGGGTCATGTATTGCTGAACATCGACAATTGTTTTGAATTGGGATTTTACCTCGCCACCGACCATCGCATCTTCTGCGGCCGCTAGGTTTGCCCCATCGAGGTTTTTCCTAGGCAGATAAAGGTTGGCAGCTGCCACCACGGACTGCTCCACCGCCTTGTCCTGTCTTGCCACCGCAAATATGCGGGAAAGCATGTTGGCCCGCTGTTGCGACCAATGTTGGCGGTAGTTGTCCAGGCCTTTCCGCTTTGCGTCCAAAGCACCTTCAGCCAGATCCCCGAGGTGGGCTATTTCCTCCCTGACATACCGGTTGTTGGCCTCGGGATCCGTGTTCTCCATCCTCATGAAAGACTGTTTGTTTAGGCTGATTCGAAGGGTCTTGTTGTCCGGCTCGAAATTCACCGAGGATTCCGCCCCGTCGGAAACAAATCTTACATCCAACCCCTTCGACCCAATCGCCGTCACCAAGTTCCTCATTTTTGACTCAACCGATGCCCATCGCTCGTCGGGAGTCTTGCCTTCAAGCCTCGCCATCAGGGCCGGGGATCCGGTTTTGGCGCTGGCTTCGGCAATCTGTTGCGGAGTCTTTAGCCTGGGCTGGTCAACGACCCTCGGTTTTCCGGTGGGTTGCTGTTCCGGCTGGGGTGGAGCGACCTGTTCCGGCGGCTCGCCTCCCCCGCCTTCCGCCTCTGTCGCTTGCATCGCTTCGGCCGCCCTTTCGAGCGAAACTTTCAATAATTCGGATAAAGTTGGCGTCTGTGAAAAGATATCCTGTTTAATGAACTCCGAGGGGATCCTCAACCCGTTGGAATCGGTCTGGATGATGGGCATCCCCCGGTATTTGGCTTTCAGCTCCTCCTGTGTGAGGGTGTCCGACTCGAACATTGCCTTGGCGGCGATAAGCCCGGCGGACTGCCGGTCCAGTCCTCCGTCCACCGGATCGGTTGCCAAGGATCCGATTTCTCTGGCAACTTCCAGCCGTAGCCGCGTCTCGTTCTGGATCATGGCGGCCAAGTTGGCTCTTTCGGCGTAAATCCTTGCCATCCCGACCAAACGCTCGTTTTGCTCGCCGCTGATGGCCTGTCGAATCCCTTCGGTTATCTTGGGGCGTAATCTTGGGGGCGGCGCGCCTTTGGCTATGTCTTGGTCAATGGACTGACCCAGCTCGGCCAGCCGGCGTGAGGGCGCGCCCTTAATGCTGTCGGCAATCCCCTTCAAGAACTGCGTTTGCTGCTCATCAAGATCCCCGATGACCGGCCCGAATGACTCGGCGGTGGCCGGATCCAGTATCTGCTCGGTCAGGGAGTCGGCCCAGGTTGACCAACCATTCAAGGGAATATCGTCGGTTGCGGATTTCATGTCATCCGCCTGCTTCTTCAAGCCTCCCGCCGTCATGGCGTTTTGCGCTCCGGCAACAATGACTGTTCCGCCCCCAATCGCCGCAGTTCCGGCACCACCCGCCCACATGGCGATGTAGACGCTCTTGAGAACGTCCTGACTTAAGGGGCGGTCGGGGTCGATCTTTTTGCCGTTGATCAGTTCGCCGATGTGCTTGGCGATGGCGTTAGACCAAAACGTCTGCAGCCCCTCCTCCAGCCCCTCTGTGGCACTTCCGCCCACCAGCGCGAGACCAGCCTTGGCAAACATTCCGCGGAGACTCTGCGCGCTCATGGTCTTCATCTTTTCAAGGAAGGCCTTCCCCGCTATTTTGCCGAGACCTAGCGTAACTATGTTGCCGGCCTGCTCGAATCCGGCGACCGGGATGGCTTCGGCAAGGGCGACCACGTGATCCGGGTCTTTTATCCCAGCCTGGATCTGGCTTTGGATGGCCTCGTCATACGCCGGGCCGAAGGTTGTCAGTAGCCCAATCCCCGGGCTGGCGATGGTGGCTCCTACATAAACCGGCAGTTCGCTAAGAACCTTGACCACTTGCCCCACATCGCTCTCCCGGTATTCCGTGCTGGTCGGGGCAAGCCCCATGAACTCCTCGTTGCGGATGGCTTCTTCGTTGGCCTTGGCAGAAGCCGCGGCGCTTTCAAAGAACTCGGCCGATCTCTTGGTTAATTCACCCGAAAACAGCCTGTCGGATAGCTGAAGTGCTGCGGTGGCAATTGGCCAACGATCAAGCCCCGGCGTACCCTGAACTGTTCCCGCCAGCCCCTTGACAAACCCCGCCAGCCCGCGTTTCTTAATGTCGTTGGCCGCCGCAAGGTAAATGCCTGACGCAAACTTTTGGTTAAGCTCGAACGCCCCGCGCGCGGCTTGGCGGCCGGTATCCTTGCTGAATAGTTTGTCAAACCCGCCCTTGAACCAGCTTAATGGGTTTTGGGGCGGCTGACTCGGAGTGCTGGGCTGAGTTGGCTGACCAGGTTGTGGCGGCTGGCCTTCCCCGGGGTCGATAAACAGAGGCCCTGTGAACGGCTTGCCATCCTCGAGGTTTCTACGTTGCTTGGCTTTTTCGACTTTTGTGGCCGTATCTTGCTCAAGCTTGGTTAGCCTAGTCTGAAGCTCTTTCTGAATCCTTTGTTCGTTTTCCGTGACAAACTGGCCTTGGACTTTTGCGCTTTCTTGGGCAACGGAAGCCTGTCTGCCAATCTTCCCAAGCTGGTCGTCCAAGACCTCGATGGCATCGGCATACCCTTGTGCCCGCGCCCGGGTGTTTAACCCGGAACCCTTTTTATTTGCGTCTGCGGCGTCTGCATCATCCAGTAGCTTGTTGTAGACAGTGGCCAGCCGATTTCTGCGTCCGGCCAGGGTTGAATAACTGATGGACGTGTCCGCCGCCTGCTCGATGAATGGCCGTAGGAATTCAGAGGCCTTTTCCTTTGCAAGCCGCCCCTCGGCCTCAATTCTGGCCTTCTCCTTTTGCGAGGCCCGCGTTTCGTAAATAGCCTGCGGGGTAAGGGTCGCGTCCTTGAACACCTCGGAAAGCGGTAAGACCGGCTTCTGGATGTTGGTTAACCCCTCGCGGATGGCTCCAAGCAGGGGATCCTTTTCGATGTCCTCCTGTTTGGCTCCTGACTGCAAAAGCTGCTGAAGCCGGTTGTCGTAGATCGACTCACCCTCATCCAGAGACATCTGGGACTGAAGCTCAACCTGAAGCGCGCGGTTCCGAATCCTTGCTTGGTTCTTTTCGGCCAGCCTTGCATTGAGTTCAGCAATCTTCTGGTCGCGGGACTGGCCGATTCTCGTGGCCGCCCCCTGTCTCGTCTTGGCGTCTGCCTTATCCCCAAGCTCTGCCCGCAAGACGGGGTCCATCTTGTCCCCATCCGGCTGCCAATCGGGGATGGGGGTTTGCGTGAGCGCATCAATCTCAGACTTGAGCGTCTCTGACTCCACATCCAACTGCTGGCCCCTTGCGTCCAGAACTGTTTTGGCAGAACCAAGCTCGTATTGCCTGTTCTTTCTGACCGTCTCCTTGGCTAGCGTTGAAAGCCCCTGGTCGGAGACGCCCTGTAAATCAAAGGCACTTCCGATGTCCTCAGCCTTCGTGGCCGCAAACGGCTGGTTGGGGTCGGAGACTCCAGAGTCCTGTTCGCTTGTATATACTCTGTATATCCGTGACGGGTTGGGGAAGTTGGGGTCGTTGGCGTCGCCCGCCCGATACCTTATGTTCTGCCTTTTGCGTGGCTTGACCTTGCCAGCCTCGTCAATCTGCCTTTTTTCTTCTGTAATGGGATCCTGAAACTCCGATGTTCCAAACTTAACAGATCTTCCGAACTCGTTGTTTGGTACATAAGTTGGCCGGCGGAACCCGCTTTCATCCTTTTCTGACTGGATCCCGGCCTCTTCAAAGGCCACCTCGGTTCCGTCGTTGTACGCCCGAACGGCGTCTTTGACTACGCCCTGCTGATATTGCTCAACCGCTCTCGCCTCGCGCCTTGTCCTTGGCACATAAGGCTCTGGCTCTGGTCCCCCGAAATTGTCCTCGGGCTTCCCGTCGATTCCAGAGCCGCCAAAATCAGGTAAGCCCATGCGTCATCACCTCGGGCTTACGCCCGGGCCGCTTGGATAGCGGATCCTGATTCCCTGTTCATGCCCTGCGCCCGATGGGGCCGGCGTACTTTTTGTTTAGCTGATCCACGCGACTGCGTTCAGTCGCAACAGCTTTCTGGACTGCGGCTGTCTGGTTTCTCTGTTTTCGGGCCTCTCCTTCGGCATTAAATTTTGCAATCCTCTCATCACGCTCTTGTGGCGTTTTGGCAGGCTGATTGGTCATCGGGCCAACCGGAACATTTTCCGTTTCGGCAGGGAAGGTGTAGCCCGGCGTGCCGCGCTTGGCGTCGGGGTCCCCAGCCGGCTGACCCCTTTTCCCAACCGTGTACCTTTCCTCGTAGCCGCCCACCGGAGAAAGGGCTGGGGGCTTGTCCCTTTCTGCAAATGATCTTCCACCGTCCGGCCCTTGCGGGTTGCCAAAAAACTTTTGGTTTCTGGCTTCGACAGCTGCCTGTTGACCTACCTGCGTGTCGTAGCTCTTTTTTGCGGCTTCTCTTGCATCTTGGGCTATGTTTACCTGATTTTGCAGGGCCATTTTCTCGCTGGCATCTCCGGTGAAGTCTTTCGCGCGGATGGCGGCATCCCTCATGTCGTTGGCGTCTGAAATCCTTTGCGTGTCTAGCCTTGGGCCTTTGGTTGTTTCCTTGACTGGTGTGGTCGAGGTTTGACCCGCAGTGGCGGACGAAGCAGCTTGCCTCGACGGCTCTCCGCTGGTCGCCGGAAGCTCGGCCCCAATCGGAACTAGGGCTGCATCACGAGCGGATTGCGCGCTGGGAGGGGTTGCCGCCACATTGTAAGGCTCGGGCCGGACGCCTGTAGCTTGGTTCGGACTTGGGATCGTAGGCGTTGAGCCACCGCCAGATCCACCTGGCGTAGTAGGAATTTCTTGTATTTTGTTCTGTGGCTTGCCAAACCTTTTCTGAATTTCGTCAAATCCGCTCTGTGACGGAACAGGGCCGGAATAGCTGTCGTCCGCTTGGATTGCGTCACCCGGAGAGGCCAGACCAGCAGCGGACATGACCAGGTTCCTCGGCGCACCAGCAGCTCTCTGCTGAAACTTCGCCATTTGTGCGGTTGCGGCATCACGCTCTAGGGCGCTTGGCGAGTTCATGCGCTCGCGCGCCCGCTGAACGTCCACCTGGCTGCCTCCGCTGTTATACGGAGTGCTGATCCCCAGTGTTTTTGCCAAGGCAAACTCGGGCGAGGCCATGACCCGCATTTGATTTACGCGGGGACTTACCGTTGCCCGATTCATGCCCTTAATGCGGTTCTGCAAATAGGAAGCTGTAAATTCAGTGCCGCCAACGCCCGGACCGGCAAACGCGCCCCCAAGGCCGGCAAAGGCATCTTCCTCTGGCCGGCGTCCGCCACCAACCCTTATCATCGGCTCAAACGGTGTAGCCATTACTCTTGGTAGGCCTTTTTGGTTTTGATCTTGCTGTTCTTTCCGTGCGTGCGGCCAATAAAGGTCTTGGGTTTCGCCATGCCATCCAGAGCGGCTTTATGTGTCTTGGAAAGTGTGGCGTTAAGAAATTCAGAGCTAGGAACTGAATCTTGTGGCGATGGTCCGGCGTATTTTTTGTTTGGCATAGAGTTAGTCCTGATAGGCCTTCCGAGGGTTGATTTTGGGAGGGGCGTCAGCCATGCGAGCCTGAGGCTTGTTCCGATTCATTAGCGGGTTGTCGTTTATTTTTCTGCGCGAAGGCAGGGTCTTCAAATGATCTTTCCAGTAGCCGTACCGCTTTTCAGAAACATTCATCTTTTTGGCCGCGGAGGCGTCTATCTTGTTAGAAATTTTTTTAGAAATTTTCTGGCCGATTTCTTCAAATGGTGTCATAGAGTTAATCCTGGTAGGCCTTTCTTAATTTAATTTTTGGTGGAGCATCAGCCATGCGGGGCTTGCGCTTGTAGGCCTCCGTCTTTTCAGCGTCTTTGCGCTTCTTGGCAACTACGCCAGCCCCAGCTGCCGCGCCCACCCCAATCGCAACTGCGCTGTCGCGGAGGTCCTTGATTTTGGGGGCACGACCTATGGAAGATTCTGATATTTTGTACGACTGAAGTTTTTTCAGGTAGTTGTTTATCTCGCTCCGTGGGACAGACCCGGGCGCAGCCATTCCGCCCCCACCACCACCGGTCGGGCCTTTGTACGCCCCGCCCATTCCGCCTCCGCCGCCTTGGCCGTAGCCAACGTCAAATTGTTTGTCGCCTTTTTTCATGAGTCGTAGTCCTTTCGGCTAAATACTTTGCTTGGCATCCAGCCAATCTCGAACCAAGCGGATGACCGGCAACCGCTTTTGGGGCTGTGTGCCGCCTAACTAAAGGTCGTAACCAGCCGGCTTTTTGACTGCGAATCTACCAGCTTTTGAAGATCGGGCGGGAGGTTCCGGATGGCTTTTGGCTCGGTATACGGGGTCGCCCCCTCAATCGTTGCCAGCCCGATGGCGATGGCCAGCACGTCGTCGTCATGTTTGCCGGTGGCCGCCTCCGGCCTCCCATTTTCGGCAATCACAAAACTCCTAAGCTCAGAGACAGCGTGCTTGCAGTAGACATCAATGCCGAACTCCTTCTCATTGTAATCACGGATATGGGAAGCGAGGTTCTCCACCACCATCCGTCGGGTCTTGTCGCTGGTCTGCCACCCAAGGGCTTTAGATCGCTTGGATTCCCGCAAATTAAAGATTTCCCGCTGATAGATATTTAGGCTGGCTACCTTCAGTAATTCGATCAGCGCAAGCCCAGGGCCGTTGACTTCTGGAACAATAAGGCAACCTCCATAATACAGGGCAAGCCTTTCAATCAAGTCGGCCAGAACGTCAATGTCCACCCGGCAAGGCGGCCGGATCCGTGCCACCACCGCATGCCGCACCCACTTGTTCGTGGCGTCGTGGTACCCGGCTTTCAAAACAAAAACTGCGTGGGCGTCCGGATCTGCCCCGCTGACTTGCGAGCTTCCGGTCATGCAATCCACGGCAATTAGGTAGCGGCCGTAAACTTCGGGCTGTTCCCAAACGTAAAGCCAACTTTCCGGTTGAGACGTCTTTCTTAAAATTGGCTTTGTGAAGTTGCTCGGGGTGTCCAGCACCCCATACAGCGGCTCCTTCCTTGCCAGCTGGTCGAGGTGAATCAGCCCATCCTGGTCAAACCTTGGTCGCCCAGAAGTAAGGAAGCAGCTGATCGGGTCGTTGGGGTACTCCTGGTCGAACTGCTTGTGGTCGCCGGCGCACTTTTCCTTCAGCACCCGCCGCCTCCAAAGGATCTGGCCGTTAGTTAGCTCGTATCTGGTTTTGAGATCTTCCTCGCGGAAGGTCAGCTCCAGATCGCCCTCGTGGGGTTCGGTGTTTTCCTCAAAGTCGTGCCATGCGGCGAATACCCGAACATACCCGTTTCCGGTTTGCCCCTTCTTGTAGTCCTCAAACTCCACGGCGTTTTGCCAAGTGTTGTAGAACGCCCCTCCGGCTCCATTGGGGGTGGACTCCTCGATGACGATAGTATCAGGCTTGGCGGGTACGCAGTTGCGGATGGCCAAGAGGATCTTTTCCCCAGACCGCTCCCCCGCCCTTCGGTAGTGGGCAACCTCCGAGCAAAGCAGGGCTTGTAGGGTCATGGATCGGCCGGCCCCGGGGTCATTGGCGGTTTCCTTGACGATCCTAGATCCGTGGCTGAATTCCCCCCGGCTTGGGTTATAGGTGTTGCCCCAATCCAGCGAATCGTTCTCAATATAGCGGTTTGCCATGTTGAAAAGGTTCTGCGACGTGTCCAACTCGTCCCCAATTAAACAGGCTGACACGTTGGGTGCAGATCTGACAAAATGGGTTATGACGGCTGACGTTATGGTTGAGCTTCCCATTTGCCGGGGTTTCAGCACCACCAGCCGAATCGGCTTTTTATTGTCCCGCATGAACGCAACAATCTCGGCCACCCTGCGCTGAAGGTAGTTGGCAACCGGATTAACCAGCTTGGCATCCTTGTTGAGGATTTTTGTGAATCCCTCCCACCAGACAAGGAACTCCTTCCTTGCGATGGCTTGAACTGCTTCGAGCGTTATTTCTTTTTCGGCCATTGGTAATTGACCGATTTGCCCTGGCCCCCGGAACTTTCCGTTACCGGCCACCCATACGGAGCCGTTTTCCACATTCCAAAGCTCGGGTTGAGCCTGCGCTTTTCGGACAAAGACTTGGCTTTATTTTTGCGTTTCATTTTTCCACCCATCAGCTGGGTCTTGCTTTTTCTTGAATCTGACGCGAATAGCGTCATGCACCTCTGAAACCTCCGTGGTCAGCGCGACCATCGGTTCTCCGTTTTTGACGTACAGCCTCAGAAATCCCTCGTCCCAAAGGTATTGCATCACTTGAATACAGCGGTCTTCTCGGCTCATAGATCAATAGATTGCATATTTGTTGTTTAGGTATATTTCAATTTCCGCGCATTCTTGATTAGTTAGCTGGCGGCTGTATGCCGCTATTTCAGCAATGTAACATTTAGATTGCTGGGTTCCGCTGCCGTCATTTCCGACATACACAAATGA